>Ga0302309_10000337_pt1 | contig 56488 bp, 30 predicted proteins | sample III_Palsa_N1_1_FD_200453 | JGI IMG/M metagenome (GOLD analysis project Ga0302309, IMG submission 200453) | Peat permafrost microbial communities from Stordalen Mire near Abisko, Sweden - III_Palsa_N1_1 | ecosystem: Environmental > Terrestrial > Soil > Palsa > Peat permafrost | place: Sweden...
ACAATATCTTTCTGCGGCGTATTTGTTAATTGGTTAGTGATCTTTGCCATAATAATCGGCCCGTTAAATTCAGGCAGGAAATTAAATTCAGCTGCCTTGCCGCTTAATACATCGCTCCATACAAACCTTCTCCAGCCTTGTGTCAGCATCAGATTATCTATCGCCTGATCTGTTTCGGTATTGGCATTTTTAAAATAGTAATCGGGCGATTCAATATTCCCTTTCAGGTCTGAACTTAACCACAAGTAATTTTGAATATCCTCCCCGCTGGTATGTTGTAAAGAATCGAGCCGGTAAACAGCTAATGATAGGTCGGCTACTACCGGTTTGCTGTTTTGATCCTTCGCATCAATAACAATGTTTACTTTTTTGCGTGTAGCATATTGCGGCTGATCGGCGCTGGCATTAATGAACAACTGCTTAGCAGGCCGCTTAAAATATAAACGCTCGCATACCGGTTGCCTGTTATTATCAAAGATGGTTAAATGTGATATGCCTTCGCCCAGTTTGTTTTTATCTATAGTAAAATGGGCTGTACCGTTACCGGCGGTTGCTGTTTCAACGGCCTTTATTACATTGCGGGTATGCACAAACAGGTAAATATTGGCTGTAGGTTGGTTAGTATTTACAGTAACTATTAACTGGCCACCGTTATCAGCCACATTCATTACATAACCGTTGTCGTGTATCTGCGGCAACTGTTTTTCAATTATTTTGCCAGCAATTTTTATGACCGCGCGGTAAGCGGTATGATTATCGGGTTTGAATGATAAACGCCCTATGCCAAACTTGTACGGCTCAAACCGGCTTACGGTATCGTTATTTTTATCAAGTATAACGCCTTTAAAGTATACGCCTTTTCCCCATTGGTCTGTCGCCTTAAAGCCAACAACGCTGGTAATGCCGTTTACAAGGTTTCCGCCTTCGGGAAAAAACTGAACATCATAAGCAGGTGCAGCAATTTTAGCAGGTGCATCAGGCGATTTTAACGGATTAATGATGGTCAGCTTTTTATGAAAATAATAGTCGGGACTAAAATTCTTCATCCAACTGGTGTAGGCCCTCAATAAAAAATTACCCGATGATAAAGTTACCGGCACGAATAACGAACCGCTGCCCGAACCATTTTTTAATGATATTTTAGCTTGCATTACTGCATTTTGATTGTTATCCAATATCTCAACATAGGCAACTTTGCTAAAGTTAGCCGGGTGATGGTCGGTGCCATCAACATAATATATCTTAAACCATATCAGCTCTCCTGTGGTATAAGCGCTTTTATCGGTATGTACAAACAGCTTTTCCTGCGGGGCATTTAAATTGTACTGGTTAAAACTGTTTTGTACAGCCGTTAATTCCTGTGCATAAGTTTTAACTATGCCCGATGCGGCAAGTAAAAAGGCAAAGCAAATGGTTTTTAAAGTTCTTTTCATTTCCAAAAGCTTGGTGGTGTAACGGTTCCGCGTGTGGTGCAATCAACACATTCAATATCTGAGCCTGTATGGCCTATAACAGTTCCAAACTTATTTGTAATTGCCTCAATTGGGATAAGCAAGCCTATAGCCCCCCGGTTAGCATTAAAATACTGGTTCTCCTGGTTTATAACAGTGTTGCCTTCAACTTTGGCTAAAAGAATGCTATCCGCTTCGCAATCATATGGGTAGGTTGGCACCCATGAATGGGGCAGTACGGTGTTATTTACAAATATCCTTTTGGTTTGAATGGTTGATGCGCTGATGTACCCAATAACCGGTTCGTTGGGGTTGGTAGTGCAATGGATATTCCCATCAATGGTTGAAGGCTGTACATCAAAAATGCTTCCCAGTTGCTCGGTATTCTTTTTCAAATTTGTCCAAAAGTTATAGGCATCGCTTGTCAAGGCATATTGGCTAACTAAAATGCTATAATCGGTTTCTATCTTTTCAGATGTTTGCGGTATGAATGTTATCGGCGCTTGTGTTATTACATCCTGCGAAAGTTTAGCAGATGAGCCCAATAATATACTGTTGGAAGCATCGTTGGCATAACAAAAATATACATATTGGGCTAATGTCCTGCTAATAACGGTGTCGCCGTTAGAAACATAATCAGATTCATACTTCGAATGAAATTCCCATGTTTCTGTAAAATCCCACCTGTAATATTTTGTATTATTGGCCGGGTCGTGCGTATTAAGGGTTATCGCCAAACCCGTGTTTTGTATCTGGTAGTTGATGGTATCAATCGGAGGGGTGATTTTGGGACTAACATAATCCGACAGGTAATCTTTTCCATCAGTAGTTTTTATATGCAGGCGGTATTGTTTGCCGGTACTAAGGTTTAGCGGCGCTGATGTATATACACCTGCTGAATTGCCAACAAATGAATAAGTGCTGTTGTCATTGCCCTCAACAGTAACCTGCGCGCCTGTAACCTTTGCTGATGAAACGGCGCTATCCAGCGCGACTGTACGGCTTAACCTGAACCTTGAAGAATCATTGCCGATATTTATTACACCTTCAACCACCAAATAGCCGGTGACAGATTTTATTGCCGGTGGATTATACGGTTTGGTGCAGCTTGTAATTATCAGTGCAATGGCACTAATAATGTATGGTATGGTATTAACTATCCTGTTTCTCATATCTTTCAAATGTTAAAAACGAATATTATAATTGATAAAAGGTATGGGTTTAGCAAAAATTGATAGCTGGTACCCGCTAATAATCCCACCCTGATCACTAAAATAAGTAGAGTATGCGTTAGCACGCCCTGTTAGGTTATAAACACCAACCGACCACGAATTATGAAACCGCTGGTGAACCTTATGATTACCTTCGATATTTATTGAAAAATCCGACCGGAAATAATCCGGTATGCGGTAAGCGTTCCTGTCGGTATAAAGTACACGTTCCGCGCCGCCATACTCATACTGGGCAACGGGTAGCGTTATAGGGCGGCCTGTACTGTATACTACGTTTAATGATATGCTGTAGCGATGCGTAAAACGATAATTGCCTGTAAAGTTAAAATCATTCGGCTTATCATAATTGGCAGGGTAGTAGTCACCGTTATTTATAAGCTCGCCTGCATTTGGGTCATCCTGCCGCAAAAAGGTGCGCGAATAGGTATAACTCATCCAGCCATTCAGTTTGCCTTCGGTTTTCTTGATTAAAAACTCTATCCCGTAGGCTTTTCCCTGCGTATTAATTACATCTTGTTCTATATGGTCATTTAACAGCAAGGTAGCGCCGCTTTTATAATCCAGGTAATTGCGGATCCGCTTATAGTACACCTCAACCGAGGTTTCTATAGTATTGGCCTGAGCATTTTTATACAGGCCTAATGATACCTGGTCGCCATGCTGGGGTTTAATATTAGGGTCGCTCAGTTTATATACATCAGTTGGGGATATGGCCGTTGAGTTTGACAGCAAATGAATGTATTGCGCCATGGTATTATAGCTCGCTTTCAATGACATATCGTCGTTAAGATTATACCTTACCGATGCCCTTATCTCGGGGTAGTGATACGAGTTAATAACCTGGCCTTTTTTATAAGTAGTGCTGTCCACTACATTTCCGGGTTCTTTGGGCAAATTAGGCGCGTAATTATCAACTGTTTGCGGGCCTAAGTAATCGTACAGCGAAAATCTCATCCCCAGGTCGATAGTAAGATCGGGGGTTACATCATATTTATCACCGAAATACAGGGCGCTTTCCAATGCCTGCTCCGCCGGAACAACGTCAGGCACAATTAGCGACGCGTTATTATAAGGCTCGAAATTGCCCGGATTTAATTTGTAGTAGATAGAGCTGAAACCAAAATCGACAGTGTTTTTACGGTTTAGATAATAGGTAAAATCGGCCTTAAGGTTTGATTGGTTAATATTGTAGTTGAGGTTATATCCGTTTATAGGTATCGCATCGCTTGATACCTGGTAATCATAACGGTCATACCCAACCAGTAAAACGCCAAATAGCTTATCATTAAAATTATGTTTCCATTTTATGTTCGCGTTTTTATTGCCGTAGCTATAAGTAGTATCGCTGTTTAATCTAAACGCGTCGTGACTCATATAGCCGGTTATATAGATGTTGTTTTTTTCATCTATCTGGTGGCTTATACCCAGGTTAAGATCATAAAACGAAGCCGAGCTATGTTTATAAGCCTCGGGCAGTAAACTAAGCAGCCAGTTGGAGTAGGAGGTACGCGCGCCTAAAATAAATGATGTTTTATCCTTTACAATAGGCCCCTCGATATTAAACCTGCTGGTTAATAAGCCAATACCTGCCGAACCTGTAATTATTTTCTTGTTCCCTTCCCTGTCTGTTACATCCAGTACCGATGATAAACGGCCTCCGTATTTTTCGGGTATACTGCTTTTGTATAATTCAACGTCCTTAACCATATCCGGATCAAAGGCCGAGAAAAACCCAAAAAAGTGCGATGGATTATAAATGGTAGCATCGTTTAGCAATATCAGGTTCTGATCTGCCGAGCCGCCACGTACATTAAAGCCTGTTGTAGCTTCGCCTACCGATTGCACACCCGGCAATGTTAAAACAACCCGCAAAATATCGGGTTCGCCAAAAATTGCAGGTACCTGTTTAATGCTCCTGATATCTAAGTGATTAACGCCCATTTCGGTGCTTCTTACATTGGCAACTTTATCGGCTGATATTTTTACTTCTTTTAACGAGTATACCTGTTCCTGCATTTCAATGTTCAACCTGCCATCGGTATATAAAATTATCTGCCTGCGGCTGTCTCTCATGCCTATGCCGTGAATGATAAGGGTTTGCCTGCCTTTGGGCAGTTTAATGGTGTAATACCCAAACTGATCTGTTGCTACACCGGTTTTTGTGTCGGCCACAAATATGGTAGCCCCAACTACTGATTCGCCCGATTTAATGTCTTTGATGTAGCCCGATAACGTAGCATTTCCCGGTTGAATGATATTTGTTTTCAGGCCAATTTCATACAGCTTATTTTCGGTTGTGGCCTCGGGTACCGGTTGCTCCTTGTCCGTATTAAAATCGTTGTTTGTGGTGGCGTTATTAGCCTGCACTGCGGCGCCCGGTTGTGGTTTAAAATATCCCGCTGCAAGCTGGGTGTGTATTTGCTTGCCACGGGTTAAAAATACCTGTAATTGCGATGGGATGATGGTATAACGATAGGGTGTGTTATTAAAAACCATGCCCAAAATCTTTTCCAAAGGCTGGTCACTTGCCTGTAAGGTTACTTTCAGACTGTCAAACTGTGCTGTATCGGCATAAAAATGATAACCGCTTTGAGCCTCCAGGTCATTTATGATCTGTTCGATCTTTGCCTGATTAAAATTTACGCTGACGGTTTTTTCAGTATTATTTTGTGCAGATAGCAACTTTACAACAAACAGGAAAATAATAGAAAGTAAGATTTTTTTCATGTTAGTTGGTTAAATGGTCATAATATGCGGCTATTTTGACCATAGCCTGTTCTTTCTGTTGCCTGAATTTTATTTTATTGCCCCTTATATATTGCTGCAATTCTTTCTTCCTGTCTTTTAAAACCTTTAAAAATGAACCCTGGCTGCTTACCGGGTAGTACTTCCCATCTTTATACAAATAATAATCTATCGATGGCGAAAAGTAAGAATCGATGGTGCCGCCGAAACCAGTGCTTGTTTGTATGCTTTTTGCCCTGTAGGCTAAAACCTCAATACTGCCACCATATAACTGGTCATAATACCCGGTATTAACCGAGGTGGTATTTGCAGGATCTTCTTCGATATATATAAAGTGATGATTGAGCAGGTCGAAGCTTTTTACTTTGCTTTTCAACAGTGCCATTTTTAAGGCGCTGTGATAAAGCTGGATGACGAGCAGGTCTTTATAGATATCATAAAGCATACTCACATTTTTGTATAAGTAGCCATCATACATCACCGAACCCAGGTTCCACGACGCATTATCCAGCACATAGGCATTGCCCTTTATTATGGGGTCATAAAAATCATATGCCATGCCGCTGTATAACCTCGATTGCGGGCCAACTGCATTGTAAAAATTATCTTCAGCATTAGCATACATTGCCGGGGCATGGGCCGAACTATCTACAGTAGTTTGCGCAATTGCAGGATTTGTTATAATAATAACAGCAAAGCAAAATAATATGGATGAAAGAAAGGTTTTTAACATTTAGGTAATGCTTGGTGACTGTAATTAAGTGATTTATAATCGATAATGCAAAAAAATAGTGCTTTGTATCAATATTTTTAACATAGTTTCGTTTTAGCAAATGCCGTTTTTGTTGATCGGGATTGATTTTTATGTTTTAACCATGAAAAAGGGGTGGTAAGTGTAAAACATACACTTCAAAAACCTGCCTGAAAATAATTAAAAATTAATAAATAATAGTAGCATTCATTTATCTTTAACAGGCAACAAAAACACAACGGAAAGCTAAAAATGAAAGCCTGTAATATATTATTGATTGTACTGTGTTTTGCCAATACCCGCCAGCCGGCCCGCAGCATAAGCAAGCATGTGGGGGTTATACTAAACCATGCCGACTCCATACCCGTTAATGCCACGAAGCTGATAAACTGTTACCCCGGTTTTATTGCCGGCTTTGCCAACAATCATATTATTTTTAAGGATAACAGTAAATTGATTTGGGACGATGGCGTAAAAAACAGATCAGCAAGCGAAGTGCTTAACGATCCGGACATAAAGGATATGTTTTTGCAACTATATAATAAAGGTATGCTAATTGCCAATCCCGCAAAGGGTTTTGATCCCGGCAGGATCCGGAATGAAAAGTTCTTTATGAAAATGTATGGTGCCGGTGAAAACTCGGTCAAACAAAACCTTACAACAATTACCTGGTGCCCTAGGCTGGTGCATCAGCAAATTACCGTAACAAAAGTTAATGGGGTTGATAAAAGGCTCATGCAAATATCAAAGGAGCTTGATGAGCATCCCGAATGGAAAAAATACCTGCTTAATATTGGCGGCACCTTTTTGTGGCGCAATATAAATGGTACCAGCCGCCACAGCATGCATAGCTTTGGAATGACCATTGATATCAATACCAAATACTCCGACTACTGGCAATGGGCCTGCAACTGTACCAAAGAAACTGCTGTAGTAAAATATCAGAATAAAATACCGCAGGGCATTGTTGATATTTTTGAGCGCAATGGTTTTATTTGGGGCGGCAAATGGTATCATTACGACACGATGCATTTCGAGTACCGCCCTGAATTATTATAAATAATTTTATTAGCATAGTTTTATCAACACTTCGCCAATACAAGTATAAAAGATTAAAAAGATTCCTAAATTTATCATTTATAAGCCATAAGCCGTTTCAAAGCAAATTATGAAATTAATAAAGCTATTTATCCTGATACTGATTGGTATTTGCCCGGTAATTAATGCCGGTGCGCAATCAGGTTCAGATAGCTTATTAAATGACCTGAATACTGCATTGGCTAATAAAGCTGTTTATGTAAAAAAGAAACAGGACGCTATAAGCAGCATAAAACTACAGCTAAATAAAGCAAGGACTGAAAATCAGAAGTACGCTGTTTATGAAGCGCTTTATCAACAATATAAATCATTTAATTACGATTCGGCATATACTTATGCCAAACAGTTGCAGGCAACCGCCGGCGCATTAAATAACCCATCGCTCATAGCATCATCAAAAATGAAGCTGGCATTCACACTGCTATCTTCGGGCTTATTTAAGGAAACCCTGGAAAACCTGAACAGTATTAACCTTGATGCCTTGCCCCAACAAGATAAAATAGATTACTACTTTTTAAAGGCACGCAGTTATTTCGATCTGTCGGACTATAACCGCAGCCCCGATTACACGGCTATTTATAACCCAAAGGGGATAAGCTGTATCGACTCGGGCCTGGTAGTGTGCAAGCCCGGTAGTTTTAGCTACCTTGAATTAAAGGGATTAAAAGACCTGCGTACGGGCGATAATGATGAGGGTATGAAAACATACATCGCATTATTAAAGTTTCCAAACCTGTCGGCGCATGATTTTGCTGTAAATGCCTGCTGCCTTAGTTATATATACCAGGAAAAGGGCCAGCCGGAAAAATCACTGGAGCTGCTGATAAAAGCTGCCATATCAGATATTCAATCGGCCACCAAAGAAACCGTTGCCAGTTTCCAGGTAGCCAATGTGCTATATAAAAAAGGTGATATTGCAAATGCTTACGTTTATATTAAACAGGCGATGGATGATGCTACCTTTTATGGTGCCTTACACCGCCAGGTACAAATAAGCAGCATACTGCCCATTATTGAGGCACAGTGGATAAACCAGATAGAGCACCAAAAAAAGCTGCTTTATACTTACTCCTTTATTATTACGCTGCTGGTTTTGTTTGTTGTTGTATTTGCGGTAATCATTTTCAGGCAATTGAAAAAACTGCGCATTGCCGATGATATTATTAAAGCGGCAAATATATCCCTGCAGGAAAATAACCTGGCGCTTGAAGAGCTGAACAGGAATTTAAGCACCGCCAACAAAATAAAAAATGAATATATAGGGTACTACTTTAATATCAACTCTATTTATATCGAGAAGCTGGAAAGCTTTCAAAAATCCATTGATAAAAAATTGAGCAGCAAGCGGTATGAAGATGCACAGGCCGCAGTTAAAAGCCTTAACCTTGAAAATGAACGCCAGTTGCTTTTTCATACGTTCGATAAAGTTTTCCTCCGGCTGTTCCCCGATTTCATCAATAAATTCAATGCGCTGTTTAACGCAGGCGAAGAAATATTGATCCCCGAGGGGCAACTGCTGAGTACCGAGCACCGTATATTTGCGCTGATCAGGATGGGTATTCATGATAATGACCGCATTGCTAAACTGCTGGGTTATTCGGTAAACACTATTTACTCCTACAAAAACCGCATAAAAACAAGGTCGTTTATCCCCAACGATGATTTTGAAGACCACATAATGCAGATAGAAGCGGTATAAAGCACTTTTTTTCAGTAATTTAAATCTATATTGGCTTAGGTTATTATTTAAATAAGTATCTCATTTACAGTATATTATATAAATATTACTTCAATATTTTCTATATTGGGGCTTGCCGCTGTTGTCTTTCATTTTTCATCCGCTTTCCTTTGATTCGGATTTGGCGCGAGAAACCAAATTCTGTTAAACCAATTTTAAACCATTAAATGAATGAAAAAGATCTACTTTTCAAGGTACATTTTCCTGCTTCTTTTTATTTGCTTGTCGGGCCTTGCAATGGCACAAACAAGTACAATAACAGGCCGGATAATTGATGAGGACAACCAGCCTCTGCCTGGTGCAACTGTAAACGTAAAAGGTACGCAAGCCAGTGCCGCTACAGATGCAAACGGGTATTTTAAATTAGCCAACGCGCCGGCGGGCCAGAAAGTGCTGGAAGTGCGGTTCATCGGCTACATCACAATCGACCAGCCAATAACCGTTAACGGCCCAACAACTGTTAACCTGCAAATGAAGTCGACGTCGAAGGAAATCACCGAAGTGGCGGTAATTGGCTACGGCTCCGTTAAAAAATCCGACGCTACAGGTGCTGTGGATGTGGTTACCTCCAAAGATTTTAACAAAGGCGCTGTAAATTCCATACAGGACGCTATCTCGGGCAAGCTGCCGGGTGTGGTTATCACATCAACCAGCGGTGCGCCGGGCCAAACATCTACCATCCGTATTCGTGGTACTACTTCAATTAATGCAAGTTCGGCACCATTAATTGTAATTGACGGTGTTCCGATAACTAACATTGGCCTGAACGGTACCGATAATATTTTAGGTACCATTAACCCTAATGATGTGGAAAACATCACCGTGCTAAAAGATGCATCGGCTACCGCCATTTACGGTTCAAGAGGGTCAAGCGGTGTGATTTTGATCACCACCAAACGCGGCACAAAAGATCTCACGGTTAACTATAACGTTACAGCCTCATTATCGGTAATACCAAAAGAGGTGCCTGTTTACACCGGCGACCAGTTTCGTGCTTTGATCAACTCGAGTTCAACCTTTAACGACCCTGCCACACAGCAGGCTGCCCAGGCACTACTTGGCACCGCTAACACCAACTGGCAAAATCTGATCTATCAAAAAGCTTTTGGCGATGACCATAACCTAAGTATAGCAGGCACTACCAAAAATATGCCATACCGTGTTTCTGTGGGATATGATGATGCCGACGGTGTACTAAAAACCTACAATTATCAACGTACAACTGTTGCTGTGGGCTTAGATCCAAGTTTATTTAACCATACCTTAAACATTCATATAAACCTTAAAGGCTTATATAACCTGAATGATTTTGCCGACCAAACAGCTATAGCCAACGCGGTTAATTACGACCCTACCCAGCCTGTTTACAATGGTAATACCCACTGGCGGGGTTACACTACATGGACAACCGGTGGCATTGCCGATATTAACGGACCTGGGGTAAGCCTGGCTCCAGGTAACCCTGTAGCACGTTTAAATGAAACGGACAACACTTCAACACAAAGAAGAAGTATTGGTAACATACAGCTTAATTATAAGATCCCTGGTGTCGACGGTCTTACTGCAAACGCTAACCTTGGTTATGATTATGCGTTAGCATTTGGCAAGAATAATGTTTTGGATAGCACACAGTGGGTATATTTGCCAATTGCTGGAGGAGGCCAAAAAATTTATTATAATACAGTTGACCGTAATATAGTAGCAGAGTATTACCTGAACTATAAAAAAGACCTGAAATCAATAAAGAGTGTTATTGATGCAACAGGTGGTTATTCTTACTCTGATTTTTATACCAATGGTAATACCATCCAATCAGATTACAACGAAACAACATTTAGCCCGCCACCTCAACCTTATAAAACAGATTATAAGCTGATCTCGTTTTTTGGCCGGTTCAATTACACCTTTGATGAGAAATACATACTTACAGGTACATTGAGGGATGACGGTACATCAAAATTTGCCCCTCAAAACCGTTGGGGAGTTTTCCCGGCAGCAGCATTTGCCTGGAAGATAAAGGACGAGGATTTCATGAAGGATAACACTGTTTTTTCTGACCTGAAACTTCGTTTAGGTTACGGTACCACAGGCCAGCAGGATTTAACAGCCAACGATAATTATCCTTACCAGGCTAATTATACTACCAGCGATAATGCGTCGAGGTACGAGTTTGGCAATACTTTTTATAATACATTGCGCCCCTCAGCCTATGATGCGGGCATAAAATGGGAATCAACCACAACTGCCAATATTGGGCTTGATTTCGGATTTTTCAATGACAGGTTAACCGGTAGTATTGATGTGTATCACAAAAAGACATCCAATTTACTTAACATAGTTAACGTGCCTGTATTAACAAATTTTGCTTCAACACTACTTGAAAACATTGGTAGCATGCAAAATAACGGAGCGGAATTAGCATTGAATGCCATTATAATTGACCAAAAAGACCTGCACTGGCAATTAGGCTATAACATAAGCTTTAATAAGAACAAAATTTTGAATTTAATTGGCTCAAACAAACCAGGGTTTATACAGCCAAACGGGAGTGCGACCATATCCGGATCAACATCAGGCGTTATACAAGCTGATGAGGTTGGTTACCCGATAAACTCATTCTACGTTTTCCAGCAGATCTATGATAAAAATGGAAAACCGATTGAAGATGGTTATGTGGATCGTAACGGCGACGGGCAGATCAATAGCTCCGACCTATACTTAGACCATAGCCCCGACCCAACCGTACTGATGGGCATCAACTCTGACATTGCTTACAAAAGGTTTGATTTCAGTTTTTCAGGCAGGGTAAGCCTTGGAAATTATGATTACAATAACGTTGCCGCCGGTAGCACTTATAATGGATTGTATTCATCATTGGGTTATCTGGCAAACCAAACCACTAATGCAAGCGTAACGCAATTTAAAACTGCGCTGATGACCACCCAATCTGATTATTATATACAAAATGCATCGTTCTTTAGAATGGACAATATGAACATAGGGTATAATTTTCCGGGCTATGTTAAAAACAAACTGAAATTACGCGTTAGCGCCGGTGTTCAAAACGTATTTGTTATTACCCCATATAAGGGCCTGGATCCTGAAATTTCAGGTGGTTTGGATAACAATTTCTTTCCGCGGGCACGTATTTACCAACTTGGGTTAAACGCAACTTTTTAAAAAAAATATTATGAAATTATTTAGATTATTAACAATTCAGGCAATCATGATAGTCGTGGTTGTAACATCCTGTACCAAGAAACTGGACACGGTACCAATTGATCCGTTGGTTACCACTTCGGGTACAGTATTTAATAATGCCCTGGCTTATAAACAAGCGCTGGCAAAGCTGTATGCTTCATTGGCCATATCGGGCCAGAATGTAGCATTTACCGAACCTGATGTTCAGGCGGCGGATCAGGGCACCGCCTGTTTCTTACGCGAATATTGGGCAGCAGAAGAAGTAACTACCGATGAATGTATCAATGCATGGGGCGATGGCGGCCTGGTGGAATATCACGGTGGTATCTGGTCTGATCAAAACCTGTATGTACAATTGATGTATGAAAGGATATTTGTAAACATTGCCTATTGCAATGAATATATCAGGGATGTAAATGCAAAATTATCATCACTGCCTTCAGGCATAACAGCTGCTACCGCTACACAATATGTAGCCGAAGCAAGGTTTTTAAGGGCATATTTTTACTACTGTGCCATGAATGAGTATGGTAATGTACCTTTCGCAACAGAAGCTGACCTGCCGGGTACATTCCTTCCAAAACAAATAGCAAGGGCTGCGTTGTTTAATTATATCGAGTCTGAACTTATTGCCATTCAACCTACGCTTGCCGATCCGGGCGCTAACGAATATGCACGGGTTGACAGGGCTGCTGACTGGGCCTTATTAAGCAGGATGTACCTTAACGCGCAGGTATTTACCGGCACTCAAAGATATACCGATTGTATCACTTACAGCAATAAGATCATCAATTCAGGCGTATACTCGCTGCATCCAAGCTACCAGGAGCTATTTTTAGCCGATAATAATGCTGACCGCGACGAAATTATAATGCCGATAGCAGAAGATGGTATCAGCACCGAAAGCTATGGTGATGTAACCTTTATTATTCATGCCGCAGTAGGTGGTTCAGAAGATGCCACCAATGAATTTGGTATTGCAACCGGCGGATGGGCCGGAAACAGGCTCACCACCACCTTTGTTAATAAAGTATTCCCCGATCCATCAGGAAATACCGACAAAAGGGCCATATTTTATACAGATGGCCAGGCATTGACCATAACTGCTCCAAACGTTTTTACACAAGGCTATTTAAGTGCTAAATTTAAAAATGTTACTTCAAAAGGCGTACCCGGATCAAGCGACGAGTTTGTTGATACCGATTTCCCTTTATTCAGGTTGGGCGAAGTTTATTTGAATTATGCCGAAGCTGAGTTACGTGGCGGCACAGGCGGCGACCCGGTTACCGCACTTTCGCTGGTTAATAAAATAAGGGAAAGGGCTTATGGCGGCACATCAGGTGATATTACCGCAGCACAGTTTAACCTTAGCTTTATGATCGATGAACGCGGGCGTGAATTGCATTGGGAAATGTTCAGAAGGACTGACCTTATCCGTTTCGGTTTATTTACCGGCGGAACTTACCTGTGGGATTTTAAAGGAAATGTACAAGCCGGTACAGCTACCGATTCGCATTTAAACCTGTTTCCGCTACCTGCATCTGATTTATTGCTTAACAGTAACCTAAAACAAAATCCGGGATACGGAAACTAAAAAATTAAAGATCATGAAAAAAATATTATTCATATTATTTGGTTTAACATTAGCTGTGCTGTCGGCATGTAAAAAAGACAAATTAGCTACTGTTTCTCAAAATATAAAAGCGGCGGTATTAGTAACGCCGGCGGCTGATACTACTATTGTAGTAACAGCGGCAGATTCTGCCCAGGTACTAAAAATCAAATGGAAAAGCGCTGATTTTGGTGTACAGGCAGTTGTTAGCTATTTTGTGCAGGTTGATTCTGCCGGGAAAAACTTCTCAAAGTATGTTACCCTTGGTAACATTACGGCTAAGGATACCCTGTACTTATCTAACGGCGCGTTAAATACTGCTTTAACAAACGGATTAAACCTTGCCCCTAATGCCGCTACATCGGTAGAGTTACGTGTGGGTGCGGCTATATATGGTAAGGATACTGTTTATTCAAAAGTTGTTAAAATAGCGCTTACCACTTTTAAAGGGGTAACCACGTTATGGTTACCCGGGTCATACCAGGGTTATAATCCTGCTGCTGCGCCTACCATTCCTATGCAATCTCCAAATATGTTTGAGGGATATGCGTATTTCAGCGCTCCGGGGAACTTTAAATTTACTTCGGCACCCGATTATAACCATATTAATTATGGCGATGGTGGCAATGGCACTTTATCAACCAATGGTAATGCCAACGGTATAGGATATAATGCCGCAGGTGTTTATTTGCTTGATGCCAATACACAGGCATTAACTTATAGCGCTCAACTTATCAGTAGTATGGGTATCATTGGCCCCGCCACTCCGCAGGGATGGAATGCTTCAACAGCTATGACCTATCTGGGGGGCGATATATGGTCGATCACTATAAACCTGGTAGGGAACAACCCGCTTAAATTCAGGGCGAACGATGCATGGACTATTAATTATGGCCCCGCTGCTGATGCCCTTACGGGTGTGCTTCAATTTAACAACCCGGGTTCTATTACTATACCAAGCGATGGTAATTATACCGTGACCATTGATATGAGCCAATCAAAGACGAATGCCTATACCTACACCATAGTTAAAAATTAATCTGAAAAGAGAAAAACAGTTGGCAGCTTAATGCTGCTGACTGTTTTTTTATGCTACACTAATGAAAAAAATATATCCTGCTCTTGTTCTAATTGTTTATTTATTTACCACGGCAACGGGTTATTGTCAGCAAAGCCCAGTAAGCAACGTTGGCGATGTAACCGCTGTTAAGGCAGATAAACAACAAGTTATTATAAAAACCACTAATGCCAACGCTGCAATAACCGTTTATTCGCCATCAATAATAAGGGTGAGGATTGATAATAAACCATTAAAGCCTGATTTCTCGTATGCCGTAGTTGGAACTGTAATACCCACTAAGACCCAGATCACGCAAACTGATAATGAAATTGATATCGTTACCGATTCGCTTAAGGCGGTGATACAAAAAAAGCCATTCGCGATAGTGTTTTATACACCTAACGGGGATGTGATAAATGAAGACGAGCATGGTTTAACCACCTCATGGGTAGGGCAATCGGTTACCGATTATAAAAAGATGCAGGATGGCGAGCATTTTATAGGCTTAGGCGAAAAAACCGGTAATCTCGACCGTAAGGGAAACGGCTATACCAACTGGAACTCGGATGTGTATGGTTATAACGTAAACCAGGATCCGCTTTATTCAAGCATACCTTTTTATATAGGCATCCACCATGGTTTAAACTATGGTATATTTTTAGATAATACCTTTCAAACCGATTTTAATTTTGGCGCCAGTAACAACCGTTTTTCTTCATTTGGCGCACGCGGAGGTGAGTTAAATTATTACTTCATTTACCATAAACGCCTGGCCGATATTATAACATCATACACTTATTTAACAGGCCGTATGCCATTGCCGCCTATATGGTCGCTCGGCTACCAGCAAAACCGCTACAGCTATTATCCCGAAGACGAGGTAATGCGCATAGCACATACCTTACGCGAAAAACGTATCCCGGCTGATGGTATCACCCTGGATATTCATTATATGGATCAGTACCAGCTATTTACCTGGAACAAGAACCGTTTTCCTGATCCGGCTAAAATGAATGCCGAACTTAACAAACTGGGTTTTAAAACCACGGTAATTGTTGACCCCGGTATTAAGATAGAAAAAGGAGCGCCTGCTTACGAAAGCGGCCTTAAGGATGATGTTTACATAAAATATCCCGATGGCCAGCCCTATAGCGGCGCAGTTTGGCCCGGGTGGTGTAATTTCCCAGATTTTACAAGCGTTAAAGGCCGTGATTGGTGGCATAAACAGGTGAAATTTTTTGCCGAATCGGGCGTTAGTGGTATCTGGAATGATATGAACGAGATTGCAACCTGGGGCTCAAAAATGCCTGATAATGTGTTGTTTGATTACGATGGCAGGCTAACAACGCACCTGGAAGCCCATAATGTTTATGGCATGCAGATGGCCCGCTCAAGCTATGAGGGCGCTTTAGAACAATTTAAGGAACGCCCATTTATTTTAAGCCGTTCGGGTTATGCAGGCTTGCAGCGTTATTCGGCTATATGGACAGGCGATAACCGCCCCGAAGATGATCACATGCTGGCTGGTGTTCGTTTACTGAACAGTTTGGGTTTAAGCGGTGTTTCCTTTACGGGGATGGATATTGGCGGCTTTATCGGCAATCCATCAACGCCGCTCTATACCCGATGGATGGAGCTTGGCGCATTTATCCCTTATTACAGAAATCATACAGCCTATAACAGCAAGGCCGCCGAGCCGTGGACTTTTGGCGAGGATGTGCTGGACATTGCACGTAATTACATTAGCCTGCGTTATCAGTTGTTGCCATATATCTACTCCACATTTTACGAATCAACACAAAATGGCTTGCCCGTAATGCGTTCCCTGGCTATTGATTATACATTCGATCAAAAAATAATGTGGGCCGATTACCAAAATCAATATGAATTTGGTAATGCTTTTATGGTTGCGCCTTTTGAAAGCAGCAAAGAGTATGGCAAAATATATTTCCCCGAAGGCGTTTGGTACGATCTGTATAACGGATCGAAAGAGAACGGCAACCAGGAGAAGGTAGTTCCGTTAACCATCAATAAATTACCGGTGTATGTAAAGGGCGGCAGTATAATCCCTATGCAATCGCTGGTACAAACCACTGCGGAACAACCTTCGGATACGCTTTTTGTACATGTTTACAATGGCGATAGGGCCAACAGTTTTGTTTACTATGAAGATGATGGCAAAAGCTTCAATTACCAAAAGGGCGATTTTTATAAACGTACCATCGTGTTTGACCCTGCAAAGCACACCATAACATTTGATGCTGCCGGGGGGAACTACAAATCACATTTTAAATATATTAAGCTGATCCTGCATGGGTTCGATCAGTCAAACACGCTGCAATCGGGTAATGATCAACTTAAATTATTAAGCAGTAACTTCGAGTTTTTCGGAGCAGCGGCAGGTGGCGACCCGCAAGGAAGCGCCTACCCGGCAGAAAGCTGCCCCGTTAAATCTGTTATTGTAGAAAATAATACGGATAGTATTAAATTGAACTATTAAATAATTATATAAGAGAGGAAAAAGTGGAATGATTGTTAAAAGTATGAAATTGAAAATGAGCAGTTTGATAACGGCTATTATGTTGGCAGGTGCTGTAATGGGTTGCAGCAAATCAAGCCCAAACCCGGGTAATAGTGGCGGTGGTGGTACAAAAGGCGGTGGTACAACAGATACAACAACTGCTTATAAAGACCCGGCGCAATATGGCACGCCATTTACCGGTGTGCCCGCTACCAAGGATATTGTAATGTACGAGGTGAATTTCCGCACCTACTCACCGGCCAGCTTTGTGACCGTACAGGCCAGGCTCGACTCCATTAAGGCATTGGGGGTAAACGTAATATGGCTGATGCCAACTTATCCCGTAGGCGTACTTAAAAGTATTAACTCGCCATATTGCGTTAAAGATTACAATGGCGTAAACTCCGAGTTTGGCTCATTAACCGACCTGCGGAACCTTGTTGCCCAGGCACACGCACTTGGTATGGCAGTTATATTTGATTGGGTTGCAAATGATACTTCGTGGGATAATGCATGGATCGCAAATAAAGCATGGTACCAGCAGGATGGTAACGGAAATATTATCAGCCCCGCTGCTTATACCGATGTTGCGGCATTGAATTTTAATAGTGCCGCCATGCGTACAGCAATGATAAGGGCCATGAAATACTGGATATTTAATGCCAATATTGATGGTTACCGCTGTGATTTTGCCGATAATATACCAAGCAACTTCTGGACACAATCATTAGATACGCTGAGTAATATAAAAACCCACAAGCTTATTTATTTAGCCGAAGGCACTAACACCGCAGAAATAACTTCGGGTTTTCAATTGGGCTATGCATTTGATTATTACACCCAGCTTTCGGGCGTATATGGCGGTACTAAAAGCCCCAGTGCATTATTTACTTCAAACAACACAACCGAAGTGCTGCCATCGCCGGGTATTAAGTTAAGGTACACCACCAATCATGATGATGCATCGTCTGACGGTAGCACATTAACGGTTTATAAAAGCAAACAGGGTGCATTAGGTGCATTTACACTGGCTGCTACAATGGGTGGCGTGCCTTTGATATATGACAGCCAGGAAGTAGGCTATCCAAACCCCATCAGCATTTTTAGCGATGTGCCGGTTGATTACACAGCCAACCCCGACCTTGTTGCCGGGTATAAACAAATTGTTGCCTTCAGGGCGGCGCATGAAGCTGTAAAAACAGGTGCATTGGGCACAACCTATAGCGATGCGAATATACTCGCCTATGAAAAAACATCAGGAACTGATGATGTGCTGATCATAGTAAACACTAATAGTGGCGCTCAAAGCTTTAACCTGCCCGCCGCGTGGCAAAATACCAATTGGACGAATGCAGTAACAAACAGCAGCGTTGCTTTATCAACACAGGCCAGTTTGCCGGCGTATGGTTATATGATGTTAACAAAGAAATAAAGATAAACTGTTATAGGGCCTTAACGGAGTTCAGTAAGATCAGGAATACCGTTTACCCGAACATATATAACAGGTTAATAGATGGCCCGTAAATCTTTTGGTTTTGGTTTTGGGCCGAATGGGTGATGAGCGGTCAATTGAAAAATTGGCCGCTTTTTTTGTTCAGACGACATGCGGGTTCACTATTGATATTGCCAGATATTGTGGCCCATTTTTAATTTTTACTATATTATTACTCCCACAAAAGAGGTTGTATCAAAAGTAAAATCAAAAAGCACAACGCAGAATAATATTTTGCAACAGACAATCTCTGTGTTTCTCTGTACCTTTCTTAGTGCTCTCTGTGGTTAATTTTACCACAAAGGGCACAGAGATTAAGACACAAAGAGCACTAAGACAAATATTATTTGGAAACCTTTTGACAAAATCGACTTTTGATACAGCCTCTTTTTTACTTGTAGTTCTTAAATAATACCTCCCAAATAATTATTGCAACCTACTTAATTATTATATTCGTCTCAGCATCAAATAAATAGTGGTTAAATGAAAACCAATAATAATGGATTTTCCTTATTGCGCAATTGCATCATCTCCCTGCAATTTTGCTTTATTTATTTGCTATTGATGCCAAACCGCCTGGCAGCGCAAAATATTAATAACCTGCATATAGAAAAAGTGCCCGAGGATGGGTTATTAAACAGTTTTATAAACTGCATAAGCCAGGATAGTAACGGCTTTATGTGGTTTGGCACAACCGAAGGCCTTTACAGGTACGATGGCTACAATTTTAAGGCCTTCAGAAATTTCCCCGGCGATTCAACAACGCTTTCCAATAACGTCATCTATATGCTATACCCCGAAGGCCGCCACCTGTGGGTAGGAACGGTAACCGGTTTAAGTTGTATTGATATTGATTCGCAAACTATTAAAAATATTCCAACGCCACGGCCTTTCCAGGTAAATGCATTGTTACCGTCCGGGGGCGACACCTTTTGGGTTGGTACTACCATTGGTTTATATCAATATAATAAAGTCACCTCGCAATGGAAAACAATACCGGCTATAGGTAAAAATGTTTTTGCAGGATCAATTATTGATGATAAAAAAGGGCATTTATATATTCTTTCAAAGGGTGGGTTTTACTGCTACACCAAATCAACCGGTAGCAGTAAATTTTATAACCCGTCTTTTCCTGTATACCCGCTGGAAGGGAAAGATTGGCTATTAAGTTATTCAAAAGGTTATTTGGATGGCCAAGGGAACCTATGGATGGGCGCCTGGGATGCAGGGCTTATAAAATTTGATACGAAAACCCAAAAATTTGATGTATGGTCGCATCAAACAGATGATACCCATTTTTTGCCGTACAAGATAATAATGGACATATTGCCAGATGATAATGGTAACCTGTGGCTGGCAAATAAAGAGGGCGGGCTGACTATTTTCGACCCCTCAAAAAATAAATTTGCCAATTACCCGGTCGACTGGAAAAGCGATACCAAACTATCAGGCTCGGCAATAGCTTTATTTCGCGATAAGTCGGGTATTTTTTGGATAGGCACAGAAAACGGTATTTATAAATATGATCCGCACAGGGTGTATCTATCAAAAACCGATATACAGTTAAAAACTGATACCGGTTTGGTTGAATCGCATATCTCACCCATATCCATGCTTAAAGACAAGGGCGGCTTATGGTGGATGGGCATGTATGAAGGGCTTTTTGTATATGACCCGCAAACCCATGTTTTAGAAGATTACAATAAAAAGGCCGGCCTGGCGCCATCATTTGCCGTGTTTAATATCCTGCAGGATGCAAATGGTACTATATGGTTTACAAGCAGAAACCTGCTTGTGAAAATAGTAAAAAAGCCCCTTAATAAAACCGATGAATTTAAAACGGAGATATACAGCTCGCCCGATATTCAAAGCACTATTTATAACCTGTATATCGATCGCGAAAACAGGATATGGGCGGGTACCTCCAAAAATGGTATTTTCAGGTTCGATCAATCATCAAAAAAATTCATTTCATACCATTTTAACGTGATCGGCGCGCGGTACAGGATAAAGGAGATACGTGCTTTTTGTGAATTGTCGAAAGATAGCCTGCTCGTAGGGGGCGATCATACCGGCTTGTTTTTACTGCATGTAAATGCCGATAGGTTTGAAAAAGTAAGATGGGAAACCCCGGGAGGCAAGCTTGCGGATGATATGAGTGTGGAGACACTGTATGAAAAAGGCAGTAATGTTTGGATAGGTACCGAATCTAACGGCCTTTGGCAAACAGATACACATCTTAATGAACCCTCGATCCTGACGATTAATGACGGGCTGCCGTCAATGTCTATTGGGTCAATAACATCTGACAATAAAAATAACCTTTGGTTAGTAAGTAAGGCGGGTATTGTTGAGTATGGGCTGCAGGATAAAAAAATATCGGTATTTGATAAAAAAGACGGCATTACCAGTGTTTACCAAATGAAGCTGATGATGAATGATGACCAGGGTATTATTATAACCAGCAGGGGCTGCCTTTATGATTTTAACCCTGCTGATATTATAAAAAACACCATGCCGCCTAAAGTATTTATAAACGACCTTAGGGTGTTTGATAAACATTACGACCTGCAAAAAAACCAAACTATTGAACTGGATTATAACCAAAACTACTTTACCCTTGGGTACGTGGCGCTTAATTATACCCAGCCCCGGTTTAACCACTATGCCTATAAAATGGTTGGCCTGGATAAAAAATGGAATGATGCCGGATCGCGGCGTTATGTATCCTACGCCAATTTAGAGGAGGGTACCTATGTTTTTAATGTGAAGGCCTGTAATAACGAGGGCGTTTGGACTAATGTGCCAGCTAAGCTCACCTTGATTATAAAGCCCCCGTTTTGGCACCGCTGGTGGTTTTACTTGTTAGCGCTGGTATTTGTTTTGAGCATTATATACATTGTTTATGCATACAATATTAACCAGCTTAAAATAAGGCTGCAGCTTCGCGATAAAATAGCCCGTGATCTGCACGACGATATAGGCTCAACACTTAGCGGGATAAATATATTCAGCAAAATAGCTTTGCAAAAAATGTATTCCGATCAGAAAGGCAGCAGCGAACTATTGCAAAAGATAAGCGAGCGGTCTGAAAAAACAATGGATGCATTGTCTGACATCGTATGGTCTATCAATACCCGGAACGATGGTATGGATAATTTTTTCATGAAGGCCAAGGAACATCTGTCGGAGGTATTGGAGCCCCAGGGGATTGCCTATGATTTTAAAGCCGACCCTGAAATGGAGCAACTGAAAATAGGGATGATCTTCAGAAAAGAACTCTATCTTATTTTTAAGGAAGCCGTTTGCAATGCCTCGAAATATGCACAATGCACATTTATACATGTATCCTTAACAAAGCATAAGGATACATGTACCTTAATTATCCAGGATAATGGGAAAGGCTTCGATGTAAGCCAGGTATCATCAGGCAACGGCATTTATAACCTCAAACAAAGGGCCGCAAAAATGAATGCTAAACTGCACATAGAGAGTGAAAAAGATAAAGGAACGCTCATTACCCTTAACTTCCATATCCCCCGATTTCGGTAGGTATAAATAGTAAATAAACTTTTAAATTTATACTCTCCGGCATTTCCGGCCCCAATTAATACTGAAAACTGTTTAATGAAAACAAGCATCCTTATATATGAAGATAATGCCGACTTATGCGAGGCGCTTGTACAACTCATCAACAGTTCAGATGATTATACTTGTATTGGATCGTTTAACAATTGCCGTGAGGTACTAAGCGATATTGAAACCCTGAAACCACAGGTTATTTTAATGGATATTGATATGCCCGGCCGCAACGGTATTGAAGCTGTACAACTCATTCGCGGGGTTGATAAGGATGTTAAAATAATTATGCTTACGGTGTTTGATGATAACCAGAATATCATTGCCGCTATTTGTGCCGGCGCATCGGGCTACCTGCTAAAAAAATACTGTTTCGAGAAACTTTACGGCGCGATAGCCGAAACCCTTGCCGGTGGAGCCCCTTTAAGCGCCAAAATAGCCCGTATGGTGCTCGATCATGTCATAAGCAATAGTTCGGGCTCAGTTGAAAAATACGATCTTACAACAAGGGAAAAGGAGATATTAAACAGCCTGGTAAAAGGCCTGAGCTATAAAATGATAGCGGCATCGCTCAATATCAGCTTTGAAACAGTAAAAAGCCATATCCGCAATATTTATGAAAAACTGCACGTGCATAACCAATCCGAAGCAGTAGCGAAAGCCTTAAAAAACAAGATAGTTTGATCCGTTAACAGATAATATCTATAAAAAGCACCCTGATTGTCAGGGTGCTTTTTTGTTAATAAAGGATAACACGCAGATTAAAACACAGGTACTATACTGGTATTATTTAAACCGTATGCTTTAGTAGTACTTAAAATATCGGCAGGCCATGTATAGGCGTTTGCTGGGGTGTTTTGGGTTTGCCCTGTCGAGTGATCGTACAAATCGCGTATATCTTCTTCGTCCTGGTACCATTCCCAAACTATAAAGCCTATACCTTTAGCGCTGGCTTCACTTAAAATAGCATCATAATCAATCACGTATGGGTTTTGAGTATTTGTAGGCGGGCAGGCAAAAGTTGTAACAGGTGCCACCGGGTCAACATCTGTCCCCTGGCTGGCGCTCACGGCCCAATCAGATACTTCGCCCAATACAAATGGCAGGCCGCTGCTGGCTAATGCATCTATATTACTTATATAGTCAGCCGGGCAATTAACAATACCACCACCCGGTTGGGTGCTCCAATAAGTATGTACACTAAGCAGCATATTTTTAATCGGATCATTACCTATTATGGTGGCACCATTACTTAACAGAAAGCCTTGATTAGCCCCGCCATCAGGCGCATCTATCATTATCGGGCAAGTTATACCATCGGCCCTTAGGGTTGTTATAAGCCCCTTATAAGCGGCTATAACAGCACTGGCCGAAAAGGGTGTTGCATAAGGGAAACCATTGCCGGGGCCTTCCCAGGTATAGCCCCACTCATTTTGTAGGTTAAGGATCAGGTTATTCTGGTATTTTTTAAGTACGGTAAGTACGTTAGGGTCCGTCCAGAAGGCTACAACATATTTGTTAAACCCATTGGTTATATCATTTTCATCTGTAAGGCCCGCGCCAGCAAGGTCAGTGAGGTCATGCAGGCATAATACAGGCACAATATGATTAGTGGCATACGCCGCCAACGCAGCATCCAAATACGAATAGGTATAATAAGTAGGGTTATAAGCAGGGTTATTGGTATGCAGGGCGGCTACAGCAGGCGCCGATTCCCATATTATCCTTGCACAATTTGCCTTGGTGTTGCCTTTTATTTTAGCTGCTACTGCTGTCACATCATTAACGCCACCTGATGCATATACCGCAACATTTACCCCTTTTAAAATTACCGGTGTGCCCGAGTGATTGGTAAGGCTATTGTTTTTTACCTGTAGCGGTACAACAGGTGGTGGCGTAGTGTTAACCGTAACCTGAACAATGTTTGATGACAGGCCGGTAAAACCAAATGCAGTTGTTTTTACTGAATACCCCCCGGTAGAGTTTGCCACATAGGTAGTATTTATAGCACCCGGAATTGCCACATTGTTTTTATACCAGGTATTGCCCGATGTTGCTGATGAGGTAAGCGTTACACTTGCCGGTGAATTTAGGGTAACAGGCCCTGCCGGGGTAACAACCGGGTTTGTTAATGCGCTGGTTCTGGTCAGGAAAAAATAAAAGCTGCCATCATTTGCAAGGTGCTTGCCTATAAATTCTATGCCGTTAAAAGCACCCAGATCTGTTGCAAGGCTGTCGGCTACTACCTGGTATTGGTAGGGAGCAAGCATATCGGCAACGCCATTGTATGTTCGGGTTGTAGTGTATAATTTATTAGATGCAGTATACTGAACGCCAAAAGTGGCATTTACCTTGGTTGCTAAGCCGTTTATAGTAAAATAACCATTGTTCAGGCCATCGCAGTAATAATAAAAGTTTGTGATCCTGCCCGCATATTTTACATAATTGTATTGGCTGCGCCCGATGCCACGAGGGATAATTATTTTTTCGAGTGTTTGAACAGCTACCCAGTTTACGGTGGTAATATTCGCGTTTACTATACCATTTTTCACAAAATCACGATCAGCCTGCTGGGCAAAGAAGATGGTATCGGCAGGTGAAAGTTCCAGTGGGTATACATTTGCGACGCCCGCAAATCCGTTATAATCCATAGTATGTATAGATGCTTTGGGCAATGCTGATAAGTTGCTTATGGTTATACTCCCTCTTACAACAATTTGCGCATTCGTGTGATTAAAAAAGAATAAAAAACAGCACAATACAGTGGTGCTTTTTAAAAAACAGGTTAATTTTTTCATTGATCAGCAGGTTTTGGGTTGTTTTTAATGATGAGGTAAATCGGTATTAATTAATATGATATAGTGGCGGCTGTGCCGGTTTTATTATATCAATATAGCATAACAAAACTATCTCATATTTCAATTGGTGTCAATCCCACAAACGGGGGATTATACAGCCCGTCATAATGTTGCTGATAATCGGCATTTCCGCTTTTTTATATGGGTTTTGATGATATTTAAATACATCCCCGCGATAAAAGGCCTATAAAGTTTATTACAGCATCAATTTAAAAACCCCTAATTGGGTGATTGGCTGTTCTATTTAGTAACAGTAAGTTTAAGTGTATTTTAAAAGCCATCCACCATTGCTTTAGTGTATTAAAAAAATTGCTGCCGAAAAAAAATAATTATCTATGAAGCAATTATTTATCTAACGCAAACGGGGGAGTATCCTTATGCGCAATAGGCATATGTTATAGTAATTAAAGCGACTTCAAACTTACCTTATCCCGTCGTTTTGTATTAGCCGCTAATAAGTAAAAATAAATTTCAGTAGTATACCGGCATTAAACTAAGTTTTCCAAAAATCCCCTTATTGGGTGATTGACCGGCTGCTATATCCACAGTAATTTTAATTGCACCTATTTCAAATAGTTATAGCCACCAGGGTTTAACATAATCACAAGCGGTTCATTGCCCGTGAATGCAATGCCTGCATAGTTCTGAATAAGGATAAATCAAGGCCAAAAAAGATATTTTATGAAAACAAAATTTTTACTTGCCATTATTTTGTTCATGCTGGCGGGGCACGTTTTATATGCGGCAACGCCTACTATTACCTCGTTTAGCCCGGCACAAGGGCACGTAGGTTCGCTGGTTACCATAAATGGTACTAACCTCGGCAGCCCCACAGCCTTTAGTATTGGTGGGAAAGCGGCTATCGTCATATCCAACACAGGTACGCAATTGGTAGGACTGGTGATGCCCGGTTCGATAACCGGCGTTGTATCGATTACCGCTTCGGGCGCGACCGCTAACAGCAGCACTAGTTTTACAATAACAACTAATTCACCCCCCAATACACAGCAGGGCAATCCACTGGTAGGCACTAATGGCGTTGGCCAGCCATACCAGGGCAATGCGGTGGCTATAAGCGCCGATGGCAATACCGCAGTTGTTGGCGGATATAATGATAACAGTAACACAGGTGCAGGCTGGTTTTATACACGCAGCGGCGGCGTTTGGACACAGCAGGGCGCCAAAGTTACCGGTGCTGGAACCAGCGGAGGTTTTGGGGCTTATTTTGGGTCATCTGTAGCCATAAGCGCCGATGGCAATACCGCAATATTTGGAGGGCCCGATGACAATACAGGTACCGGCGCGACATGGGTATTTACCCGCACCGCCGGGGTTTGGACACAGCAGGGCAATAAATTGGTGGGTACCGGGGCAATAGCTAATAATGGCAACCCGAAAGGCAATGCCCAGCAGGGGCAGTCTGTTTCGTTAAGCGCCGATGGCAATACCGCGCTGGTGGGCGGATGGTTTGATAACGGGGGCATTGGCGCTACATGGGTTTTTACACGGAGCGGCGGCGTTTGGACACAGCAGGGCAATAAACTTTTGGGCTCAACCGGCGCAGGTAATTCTTACCAGGGCAAAGCTGTTGCGCTGAGCGCCGATGGCAATACTGCATTAATTGGGGGGCCTAATGATAATGCAGGCCAGGGCGCGCTTTGGTTTTTTACCCGCAGCGGCGGCGCTTGGACCCAGCAGGGCGCTAAAATTTTAGGCGCGGGCAATACGGGCGCAGCCGCCCAGGGTACTTCGGTTGCTTTAAGTGCCGATGGCAATACAGCGATAGAAGGCGGCCCCGGTGATGAAAGCCCGCTGGGTGCCGTATGGATATTTACCCGCAGCGGCGGAGCCTGGGCGCAGCAGGGCAGTAAATTGGTAGGCGGCGGTGGTTTTAATTACAGTTATGGCTCTACCGAAGGAAGCGCGGTTGCTATGAGTGCCGATGGGAATACAGCTATAATTGGCGGGAATACCGATGGTAATGATGCCGGGGCTATCTGGATTTTTACAAGGAGCGCGGGTATATGGACACAACAGGGCAATAAATTTAATGGTACCGGGAGCGGATCATCCTCTTATGGGCAACAAGGTTCTTCAACGGCATTGAGCGCTGATGGCACGACTTTGATAGAAGGTGCACCTGAAGCTAATACCAACTATGGCATAACCTATGTTTTTACCCCGGTTCTTCCAACAGCTACCACCGAAACGGCGACAAATATAACGGCGACAGGTGCTACCCTATATGGTTTGTTCTCGGCCAATGGCATTTCATGCAATGCTAATTTGGAATACGGCACAGCTCCTGATTTAACAGGTGGTACCATAACAACAACATTTAACCAGGGCTCAAACCCTGTAACTACTGATTTTGATGCTATTACCAGCGCGGTAACCGGCTTAACCCCGGCAACCGTATATTACTGGCGGGCCAATGCCACCAATGTTAACGGTACGACTAATGGCGTTATAAAGAGTTTTACAACCGGCTCCGCGCCGCCCCCGCCACCGCCAATGATTACTTTCCCGGGGCCGGGGAATGTTGTTTACGGCAGTATTACCGCACCTGTTATATCAAGCACTGATCCAACGCAACCTTTTCATTACCGCATAGTTAATACTGCTGTAGCCAGTGTTACGGCGGATAATAAATTTTTGGCTATCGGGGTAGGTACCAGCAGTATAGTCGCTTACCAATATGCGGCGGGAACTACTAATATTGAAGCTGTTACTGACGGTACTATTACCGTTACCCCGGCACCGCTAACAGCTAAAGCCGATAATAAAACCGTAAATTTTGGGCAGCCTATACCTCCGTTAACTATAACTTATACCGGCTTTGTGAACGGCGATACACCCGCAAGCCTTACTCAGCAAGCTACAGCCACCACACCAGCCTCACAGGGCACAGCTGCCGGGCAGTATAATATTTTCAATGGCGCAAATGCTATTGATCCAAATTATAGCTTTACTTATGCTGATGGTACATTAACTATTGTACCTATACTCCCTGATCCCACAGCAACTACGGTAGCAGCTACTAACATTACACCAACGGGCGCCACTTTAAATGGCATTGCTAATGGTGAAGGAGCTTCTGCAACGATCACTATACAATATACTGATGATGATGGTGATGGCCCGGAGGACTACCAATTCGCGACTTTAACAACCGGGCCTGCAACGTTGCCTGCCGGGTCGGGTAATACCAACTATGCCGCCATAATAAGTGGTTTACTGCCAAACACCACCTATTATTTTATTATAACTGCCCAAAATGGCGAGTATACCACTACAGGAAATGTATTAACATTTACTACGCCGCCAGCCCTAAACGCACAAACCATTACGTTTGGGCCATTGGCTAATGAAATATATGGCTCGGCAGATGTAGTATTAGGTGCTACAAGTACAAACACTACTATACCTATTACTTATACCAGCAGTAATACGGCTGTGGCCACCATCGTTGGCGGTAAAATACATATTACAGGTGTAGGTACTACAAATATAACTGCCATGCAGGCCGGGAATGCAACGTATGATGCCGCAACTCCGGTGATACAGCCCTTTACCGTCACCCCGGCAGCCTTAACCATCACCCCCGATCATAAAACAAAGGTTTACGGATCCGCTAATCCACCATTAACAGCCAATTATAAAGGTTTTGTTAATGGCGATACTCAAAACGTTTTAACCACACAGCCAACGATAAGTACAACAGCTACCAGCGGGTCAATTGTAGGTATTTACCAGATCACAGCACAAAACGCGGTGGCTGCCAATTATACCATCACCTATTTAGCCGATACATTAATCATTACCCCGGCAGCCTTAACCATTACCCCGGATAATAAAACCAAGGTATACGGCGCTAATAATCCTGTTTTTACAGCCAGTTATTCGGGCTTTGTAAATGGAGATAGCCAGGGCAGCTTAACAACCCAGCCAAGTATTGTTGCGGGTGTAACAGATACAACCAGCGTAGGTACTTACCCTATTACTGCCAGTAATGCTGCCGACGCTAATTATACCATTACCTACAAAACGGGCACCTTAACCATAACGCAGGCTGCATTAACCATAACAGCAGCTAATAAAACTAAGGTTTATGGCTCGGCAAATCCCGTATTAACTGCAATATATGGTGGTTTTGTAAATGGTGATGACTCAACAAAGTTAACTAAGCAGGCTATTATAACCACTACCGCAACTATATCATCAGGAGTGGGTAATTATTCAATAACGGCAAGCAGCGCAACGGCCAGAAATTATAGCATAAGCTATGTGCCTGGTAATTTAAAGGTTACACCAGAGGCACTCACAATAACTGCTAATAATCAAACCAAAGTAGTAGGCTCGGCTAACCCACCATTAACCCTAACTTACAAAAGCTTTGTAAATGGCGATACCAATAACAACTTAACCACACAGCCAACCATTACAACTACGGCAACCACATCATCCGTAGCAGGCACTTACCCGATAACAGTTAGTGGTGCCGTTGATGCAAACTATACTATTACTTATGTAAACGGAACTTTAACCGTATCTGCGTTACTTACCCTTAATCCGTTCCCGCCAAAAACCTATGGCGACCCTGATTTTGATCCCGGCGCAACAGGAACTGACGTAACTTATACCAGTGGTAATACAGGCGTAGCTACTATAGTTTCAGGCAATATACATATTGTTGGCGCGGGCACTTCTGTTATAACCGTTACCAGCGGCGGCCAGTCGGTACAGCAAACTTTAACAGTTAACAAAGCGCCACTTACCATTACCGCCGCTGATCAAACCAGAACCTACGGCTCGGCCAACCCTGTACTTACGATAAGCTATAATAAATTTGTAAACGGCGATACCAACAACAGTTTAACCACACAGCCTACAATAACTACTACAGCAACCACCAACTCTGATGTTGGCACTTACCCTATAACCGCCAGCGGAGCGGTATCATCTAATTATAGCTTTACCTATGTGGCAGGAACATTAAGTATTACCCAGGCCACGCAAACCATCAATTTTGCCGCCATACCTGATCAGCAGTTGCCTGCAACTTATGACCTGAGCAGCGTAACGGCCAGCTCAAACCTGCCGGTAACCTTTACCATATCAGACCCAACGCTGGCAGCCATCAGCGGTACAACGCTTACTTCGTTAAAAACGGGTTCGGTAACCATTACAGCCAGCCAGCCGGGCAATAACGATTACCTGGCGGCAGCCAGCGTGCAGCAAACCTTTAACATACGTGAAGCCAACAACGGAAATGTGGTGGTGGAGATGGTCGTATCGCCAAACGGCGATGGCATTAACGATGTGCTCCGGATCATCAATATAGAAAATTACCCCGATAATAAATTTATCCTGATAAACCGCAATGGCGTTAAGATATATGAAACAGCCGGGTATGATAATGTAACGAAGGTATTCGACGGGCACTCCAGCATTACAGGCGCATTACAACAGGCAGGCACCTATTTATATGTACTGGAATACCGGGTTAACGGTAAACTTGAACGCAAAACCGGCTTTACTGAACTGAGATATTAATTAGACCTATCACTATAAAAAATTAAACCCTAAGACATGAAATTACTCCTCCTGTCATATAAGATCAGCCTAATACTTGTTTGCTTGTTTGTTTTTACACTGACGAATAGGGCAAGTGCACAGCAATCTGCCGCGAGCTATACGCAATATATGGATAACCTTACGCCGCTTAACTCCGCCTATTCGCTGCTGGATAAGGCTGCATCGGTAAACCTGCTTGGGCGTACCCAATATGTAGGGATACAGGGCGCCCCGAACACTTTTATATTTGATGGCAATGTGCCCATTGAAAACATTGATGGCGCGGCAGGTTTGATCATTAACAACGATAATTTCGCTATCGAACACCAAACTGAGGTAAACGCCTATTTTTCAAAAGCGGTACAGCTTAGCGCCGATCATTATTTAGCAGTATCGCTTGATGCAGGCTTCCGTAATTATATAGCCGATTATTCAGGACTTGCCCCCGGCGACCCGGCCTTTGCCAATGATGTAAGGGAAACCAAGGCCAGCGTAGGCTTTGGGGTATTATATTATACCGATACCTATTACTTTGGCGTTTCGGTGCCGCAGTTAACGCTTCGCGACCTGGGTTCGGGTTCTATCCTTGATAATAACTATTTCAGGAACCATTATTATTTTTCGGGTGCCTTTATCGGAAACCTTGAGGATAATGGCGATATAAAAATAAAACCTGCCGCATTGGTATCGTATTCAAGAGGGGTACCGCTTATAGCAGATATGTCGGCCACGATTTATTTTAAAAGTATATTAGGCTTAGGGGTAAACTATCGCACCAATGGCGAAATGGCCGGGATACTATCGTATAATTTCGGTGCATTTCACATAGGGTATAGCTACCAGTTTGGCACCACATCAGATGATTTGGGGGGGCTAAGCAATGCCACCCATGAAATTACGCTGGGCTATCGTTTTGGTAAAGGCTCATTAACACCAAAGTTATTGTAATTAAGGCACGCTGGTGCTGTATAAAGCCATCCATTGCAGTATAACTACAATGGATAAGGCCTTGCCTGATTAGGGTCCGGGCAGGCCTTTAAAAGTCCTTATTTTAAATAATAAGGGCTTTTTGTTTTTTGTATATATGCGATGATAGAAATAGATCATTGCCTGTTACTACCTTACCTATTCTCACATCTCCTTTATTAACATCACAGTTATAGGTATACAGTCTTTTGCCATTATTGTATGGTTTATGAGTTATTATTTGCTTGCAGTTTAGCATAAATTAAGGTGTAATTATCATAAATCAGGCATAATAATGATAGTTATACGCTGCTAAATATGTGTTTTAATAGGTAGTTATCATGCAATTGACAGGCTATATAAAATTGCTAAATCGATACGGTAAAAACCGTTAATTATACGCTTATTCCCTCATTACAGCGCGTATAAGCCATATTTTGATTTTTAGCGCTTTAAACCATCAAAAAAGGCAATATGGAATGAAGCGTATCATTTTTTTTTAATTAAATGCCTAAATCAACCTTTTTAGCTGATTATCAAGCATAAATTGATTTTTGCCATTGTGATTGAAGCGTTTCAAAAAACATGTAATAACCTAAAAATCAACTATTTATGAAAAATAAATTTGCATTTGTGTTTCAAACTTTCATAAGTTTGATGCACCAAAACAGGAAACCTAAAGTAAACCCCTGTGACTATTATTTATTTATTAATTAAAACCTATAGTTATGAACCACCCATTCTACTACTTAACCGCGTATGGCTAATTGCCGCAAAAAACGTTCTCTGACCTAAAGAACAGTATTCTTTAAACACTTATCAAAAACCAACTATTAATTATTTTATTCATGAGAAAAACAATTACATTTTTATTTATCTTCCTGTTATCGGGCATGTCAATTGCCTTTGCACAGAACATTACCGTAAAAGGAACGGTAACTGACAAAACAGGAGCACCCTTACCCGGGGTTACAGTAAAATTAAACGGTACCCAGGTTGGTACCCAAACTGATTTGAATGGAGCTTACTCACTCAGCGTTACGCCTAACGGAACATTATCATTTTCATTTATTGGTTATACAACCAGAAACGAAGCTATTAATACCCGTACGGTAGTTAATGTACATTTAGAAGAAAACACTACCGGTTTGAACGAGGTTTTGGTTATTGGTTACGGTACACAAAAGAAAGCATCTGTTACGGGCGCTATTTCGAGTGTTTCGGCTGATGATTTAAAAGACCAGCAGATAACCCGTGTTGACGATGCCCTTGAAGGCCGCGCAGCAGGTGTTTTGGTTACACAAAGTTCTGGCGCGCCAGGCGCAGCGCCAAGCATATTAATAAGGGGGCAAAACTCTTTAACAAATAGTTCTCCGCTTTATGTAATTGATGGCCAGATATGGGATAACGGCGGTTATGACGCTATCAACCCTAATGATGTTGAATCAATACAAGTGCTAAAAGATGCATCGGCAGCCATTTACGGTTCACGTGCATCAAACGGTGTTATATTGATCACAACTAAAAAAGGAAAAGTAGGAACGCCAAAAATTAACTACAATTTTTACTATGGCACGCAGGAGGTTACTAAAAAGCTACAACTTGCTGATGGTGAACAATATGCGACCTTAAGAAACGAAGCCGTAACGAATGATGGCGGTACAGCTCCGTTTGCTAACCCTTCTCAATATGGCACAGGCACCAACTGGCAAAATCAAATATTCGGCAATGCGCCTATTTCAGATCAAAACTTGTCTGTAAGTGGTGGTACCGAAACATCAAACTATTACACTTCATTAGGTTATCTTAATCAGGAAGGTATTGTAACACCCAGCGAATCTGATTACAAAAGGATGAACTTCAGGGTTAACACATCTTTCAAACCTAAAAAGTATATTTCATTTGGTGAAAACTTTGAGTACACTTATACCCGCAGTACAACCAATTTTAACACCAACAGTGTTTTTGGTGGCCCGCTGGCTGATGCTATAAATCTTGACCCGCTTACACCACTTACCGTAAGCGATATAAATGCACAGCCTAATGCTGCTGTTTATAATACCAATGCGGCTTATATTTTTAGAAACCCACAAGGTTTACCTTATGGTATATCAAATAACGTTGCCCAGGAAATAGTTAACCCAATAGCTGCCGAACAATTACAAAACGGTAATTACAATTGGTCGCATAACTTATTTGGTGATGTTTACCTGCAAATTGAGCCGATAAAAGGCCTGACCATAAAAACAGAAATTGCTGCTAAACAGGCATTTTATGGTTCAGAAACGTTTACCCCGCTTTATTATCTTAACTCAGCTAACAGCAACCTGCCACCGGCAACCAACAACCAGGGAAGGTCATTTAACCAAAACCTGGAGTGGAACTGGGATAACACTGCTACATATACCCGTTCAATAGGTAAACATAACTTTACAATTTTAGTAGGCCAAAGTGCTGAGCAGGAAAGCGGATATGGCGTTGGCGATACCAATTATGGTGAGCCTATAACCACTCAGCAGCAAGCTTCGTTTAACTTTCCTTTAGCCCAGGTAGATCGCTTTGGGTATGGCAGTGATAACCAGCCTCAAACACTTGCCTCTTTATTTGGACGTGTAACTTATGATTATGATGGGAAATATCTTATCCAAGGTATTATCCGTCGTGATGGTTCGTCGAAATTTGGTAGCGACAATATTTACGGTACGTTCCCTTCAGTATCAGCAGGCTGGGTAGCTTCAAAAGAAGATTTTTTCCCGAAGGATTCATTTGTTGATTATTTGAAGATCCGCGCTTCTTATGGTGTATTGGGTAATGAATTAGCCTTGCAACCATTTGAATATTCGACAATAGTTAGTGCTATCGGTAGTTATATCTTCGGCCCCGAAGGCAGCCAGACATTAGTTTCAGGATACGGGCCTAATACACTTGCAAACCCCCTTTTACAGTGGGAAAAAGACAAATCAACCGATATAGCATTTGATGCTACCTTGTTCCATGATATAACCTTAACGGTTGATCTGTACAAAAAGGTTAGTGATGGTTTGCTTATGCAGGTACCGCTTCCGGCTTATGCGGGTGTTACAAATGCCCCTTATTCAAATGCCGGTGGTATAACAAACAAGGGTATTGAAGTGTTGGCCGGTTATAATAAAAGGATAGGTGATTTTAACCTGAACTTTAGCGGTAACATAGCTTACAATAACAACAAGGTTACCAGTTTAAATGTATTGCCTTTTATTAACGAAGGAACCTGGCAGGGAGCAAACCCATCTAACATACAACGTATGCAGGTAGGCCAGCCATTTGATGCATTTTATGGTTATAAAGTATTAGGCATATTCCAGTCACAGGCACAGATCAATAATTATAAGGATGCATCAGGTACCGTTTTACAGCCTAGTGCAAAACCTGGTGATTTTCAATATGCTAACCTTGGCGGGCCAGGCGTGATCGGGCCAAAAGATCGTACATTCCTTGGCAGCCCGATACCATCATGGACTTATGGTTTTACAATTGATCCAAGCTACAAAGAGTTTGACCTGAATGTATTCGGTCAGGGCGTTTGGGGTAATAAAATACTACAGGAATATCGTCGTTTGGATGTAACCCAGGCAAACTACCCTATTGCAGCTTTAAATGCGTGGACACCAACCAACACCAATACAAATTATCCAAGAATGACAGATACCGATCCTAATGGTGATTATCATTATCCATCGAGTTTTTGGTTACAAAGCGGCGCCTATATGCGTATAAAAACAGTGCAGTTAGGGTATAATTTTTCAAAAAATGTACTTAACAAACTGGATATTAGCAAATTACGTATCTATGTAAGTGGTGACAACTTATTCACTGTTACCAAATATACTGGCTACGATCCTGAAGTTACAGGTGGCAATAACAATGCTGTTGGTGTTGACCAGGGTGTTTTCCCTACTGCCCGCACATTCAGGGTTGGTATAGACGTAACCTTATAATATTAAATTAATTAAAAATATTCATATTATGAAAAAGAATTATCTTAAGTACACGGCGGTTATTTTGCTGGGATTGGGCGTATTCGTATCCTGCAAAAAATCCTTCCTTGAAACAACTCCAAAAGGGGAGTTTGCCGAAGCAAATTATTACGCATCACCCGACGAGGCTTTTGCCGGCCTTGTATCAGCTTATGACCCATTGGTTACTGAAACCGGTGGATTGGACAACACCTATTGCGATTCGCGCGGCATGCTTAACGCAGCATCTGATGATTGCTATGCAGGCGGCGGTGGTACCGGCGATACGCCTGACTGGCAGTTATGGAATGATTATCAGCTAACTTCAGGGGCCGGGCCACAACAAGCTTTTTGGGCAATTGAATTTTTAGGTGTAAGCAGGGTTAATACCATATTGTCAAAACTGGCAGGGGTACCGGGCTTAACTGCTGCATTAGCTACAAGGTATACCGGCGAAGCATTATTTTTACGTGCACATTATTATTTCGACCTGGAAAGGCAGTTTAAAAATGTTCCGTTAATAATTAAGCCACTTGCACCGGCAGATATTTATACCCAGGTACAAGCTAAACCCGAAGATGTGTATACGCAAATTGAGGCTGACTTAACAGCAGCTATACCTGATCTGCCGGTTACAGTTGTTACAGCCGAGAGTGGCCGTGTAACACAAGGCGCTGCGATAGCATTACTTGGTAAAGTATATTTATACGATAAAAAATATACACAGGCAGCTAAAGAGTTAGCTATTGTTAACGGAACTACCCCAGGTGGTACAACAGAGACTTATGGTTACAAACTGCAAACTAATTTTGGCGCTATTTTTAGCCCTGATAACAAGTTTAACAGCGAATCTATTTTTGAACTGAACTTTTCACCAAGCCAGGCTTATACCTGGAATAACTGGGATTCATTTAAAGGTGATGTTTATGTGCAAATGGTAGGCCCAAGAAGCTATGCAGGCCCAATATATGCCGGTGGATATGGTTTTAACCCGATAACCCAGCAGTTACATGATGCCTTTGTAGTGAATGGTGTACAGGATCCGAGATATGGTTATACTATGTATGATATGGACAGCCTTACAAAAGCACAAAATACAACCTACCAACCAACCCCAGGGCAGGGAGTAGGGTATTTCCTGCAAAAATATGCACCGCTTACAAAGTATAAAGCAACACAAGGAACAGTAGAGCTGAATTATCCAAACGATTACATCGAGATCCGTTTGGCAGATACTTACCTTATGGAAGCCGAAGCTGATGTAAATGGTGGTGGCAGCACCGCCCGCGCACAACAATTGCTTGATGCCGTACGTGCAAGGGTTGGCTTACCATCAGTAGCAGTTAGCATGACCAGTATTAAATCTGAACGCCGTTTAGAACTGGCTACAGAAGGACATCGCTGGTATGACCTTGTTAGGTGGGGAGATGCTGCAACTACGCTTGCATTTAAAGGCTTTACAGCCGGCAAAAATGAATTATTACCTATTCCGCTTACTGACCTGTCAAACACCAAACTGGTTCAGAACCCGGGATATGCACAATAAGAATAATGGTTAATTAGATAAATTGGTAAAAAACTGCCGGTATATCCGGCAGTTTTTATGAAAAACAACTTCGAATGAAACATAGCATCAGTATATTGATAGGGATAGTAGTTAGTGTGGGCGCGTTGTCGTCATGCGGAGGGAGTAAAAGCGGTGATGCTAAACCTTATGTTTATATGCCACCCGCTGCCCCAATAGACAGCAACTGGACTTTTGAAACAACCCCGGTATGGTCTGATGATTTTACCTACACCGGTACTCCCGATCCAACAAAATGGACATATGATTTGGGCGGTGGCGGCTGGGGAAACAGTGAGCTTGAATATTATACCGACTCATTAAGCAACGTGAGCGTAGCTAACAACACGCTAACTATAACAGCAAAAAAAGAAAGCGTAGGAGGGGAAAATTATACCTCGTCAAGAATAATCTCAAAAGGCTCTATAACCTATGGCCGTATCGATGTGATGGCAAAACTGCCTGCAGGAAAAGGTACATGGCCAGCTATATGGATGCTGCCCGATACCTATGCTTATGGCGCCTGGCCGGCTTCGGGCGAGGTTGATATTATGGAGATGGTAGGCTGGGATCCCAACAATGTGCATTTTAGCGCGCATAACTCAACTTATTATGGCGGGAATGCCAAAACAAGTACCCTGAATATTCCAACTGCTTCTACAGCATACCATTTATACCGCGAAGACTGGACACCATACGCCATACGAGGATATTATGATGGTACGCTGGTTTTTACCTATGTTAATAATGGGCAGGGCCCGGCTGTATGGCCTTACGATCAGAGCTTCCATTTATTAATGAACATCGCTATAGGCGGTACATGGGGTGGGGAAGATGGCGTGGATGACAGTATATTCCCGGTTTCTATGCAAATACAATATGTTCATTTTTATAACATGATACATAAATAAAATAACCAAAAGTGTAATTGATTTAGTGTCCCAGGATAAAATACTTATGAAAACAATAAAAAACACCCTACTTACAATCGTACTTGTAAGTTTAACATCAGCGTTGCTTAGTTGCAGCAAAAAAACTGTATCAGGCGGCGGAGGTGGTACCGTAACACCACCTGTAAAAACCACTCCACCTGTTAAAACAGATGTGAATATGTGGCTTACTAATGCTGATCAGACGCAGCTTATTGCCAAACAAAATGTTAGTTTATTATTCAACACCACTACCAATACAAATACAACAATTAATGTTGATACCACAACCACCTATCAAACAATTGATGGTTTTGGCTTCGCCCTTACAGGCGGTAGTGCCCAGGTAATAAACGGCATGAACGCCACACAAAGTGATGCGCTGATAAAAGAACTTTTCTCAACTGATAGCGCAAGCGTTGGTATTAGCTATATAAGGCTGACCATCGGCTCATCAGATATGAGTGCAACTACCTATACCTATGATGATTCAGGCCCCGATGTTAATTTGCAGAACTTCAGCATTAGCATGGAAAGCGCCAACCTTATACCCGTATTAAAAAAAATATTAGCACTCGATCCTAATATAAAAATACTGGCCTGTCCCTGGAGCGCCCCCGCATGGATGAAAACCAACAATAATCTTTCAGGTGGTAGTTTGTTGCCACAATATTACAGCACTTATGCCAATTACTTTGTAAAGTATGTACAGGCAATGAGCGCACAGGGCATAACCATTGACGCGATCACACCACAAAACGAACCTCTAAACCCCTCAAACAACCCGGCCATGGTTGAGCAGGATACAGCTGAAGCCAAATTTATTGGTAGTTATTTAGGCCCTGCATTTCAAACGGCTGGTATAAAAACCAAAATAATCTGTTACGATCATAATTGCGACCGCCCGGATTATCCTGAGTATGTATTAAGTGATCCAACCGCAAACCCTTATGTGGATGGCTCGGCGTTTCACTTGTATGCCGGCGATATATCAGCCCTTACACCTGTGCATACTGCTTTCCCTAACAAAAATATTTATTTTACCGAGCAGGCTACGTTCTCAACCGGCACGTTTAGCGGCGATTTAAACTGGCACATTACTAATTTAATTGTTGGCGCTACACGAAACTGGAGCAGAAATGTAATAGAATGGAACCTTGCATCCGATTCAAACTTTGGCCCGCATACCACTGGTGGGTGCAGTACCTGTCAGGGTGCGGTAACCATCAGCGGATCATCATTTACACGCAATGTATCATATTATATCATAGCGCATGCTTCAAGGTTTGTAAAACCGGGCGCAGTGCGCATAGCCTCGGATGCATCAACTGTATTTCCTAACGTGGCCTTTAAAAATACTGATGGCTCAAAGGTGCTAATCGTTTTAAACAACAGCGCTAATGCAGCATCATTCAATTTAGAATTTAATTCAAAAATAGTAACCAGCACATTAAACGGCGGCGCCGTAGCAACATATACCTGGAAATAAAATACACCCTAATAAATGAACACTAAACTAACATCCTTTTTATTTTGTTGCGTAATTGGTTCCTGTTCTGTTTTTTCTGTAAAAGCCCAATCCCGTTATACCGATGCGGAGATTGCGGCTAAGTCAGATAGTCTTATTAAAAAATTGACCTTGCAGGAGAAGGTCAATATGATACACGCAAATTCATCCTTTACCTCGGGTGGCGTACCACGTTTGGGTATTCCTGAATTAGTTACTTCCGATGGGCCGCATGGCGTGCGCGTTGAACATGGCAGGGGATGGGATGTGCAAAATAATGTACTCGATTCAGGCACTTATTTGCCAACCGGGATCTGTCTTGCCTCCACATGGAACCCGGCCTTAGGCTATGCATTTGGCTCAGTATTGGGTAGCGAGGCTAATTTCAGGGGTAAGGATGTAATACTTGGCCCTGGTATAAATATCATGAGATCGCCATTGAACGGCAGAAATTTTGAATATTTAAGCGAAGACCCGTACCTGGTATCAAAAATGGTAGTTGGGTATATAAAAGGGGTGCAGGATCAGGGTGTATCGGCCTGTGTAAAGCATTTTGCAGGCAATAACCAGGAAACCAAACGCGGTTCGATCGATGTGCAGATGAGCGAAAGGGCGCTGCGCGAAATATACCTGCCTGGTTTTAAGGCAGCCGTGCAAGTTGGCGGTGTTTATACGCTGATGGGTTCGTACAACAAATTCCGGGGGCAATGGGCCACACAAAACAACTACCTTATTAACCAGATCCTAAAAAAGGAATGGGGCTTTAAAGGCGCCGTAATAAGTGATTGGGGCGCAGTACACAGCACAACCCAGGCTTTATGGAACGGTACCGACCTTGAAATGGGCACCGACCTCGAAATGAGGCCGCATCCTGATTATAGTAAATTCTTTTTAGGAGATACCGTAGTAACCCTTGTTAAAACGGGCAAAATAGCCGAAAGCCTGGTTGATGATAAGGTTAGGCGCTTATTATACGTAATGTATAAAACCAATTTGATAGGCGGCGGCCAGCGTAAAAAAGGCGAGTACAATACCAAAGCACATGAGCTAACTGCGGAAAAAGTTGCCGAAGAGGGTATAGTACTGCTTAAAAACGACAATAAAATATTGCCTTTAAGTGCAAACGTTAAATCGATCGCGGTTATAGGATATAATGCTGATAGAAAACAGGCTATGGGTGGCGGAAGCTCACAAGTGAAAGCATTTTATGAAGTAACTCCTTTACAGGGGCTACAAAACGTTGCCGGTAATAAGGTAAACATAACTTACACAAAGGGCTATAATATTGCAAGGAACGCAGGCCCCGATGCAGATATGATAAAACAAGCGGTACAAGCGGCATCAAAAGCCGATGTAGCCATAATTGTAGGCGGCTGGACACATGGTTATGACTATAATGTTTGGGACGATAATGCTTACGATGCCGAAGGTTTTGATAAACCCAATATGCAAATGCCTTTTGGCCAGAACGAATTAATAAAGGCTGTTTTGGCTGCCAATCCAAACACTGTGGTTGTACTGATGGGTGGCGGCCCTATAGATATGTCGCAATGGGTTGATCAAACTAAGGGTATCATACAGGCATGGTACCCCGGTATGGAGGGGGGTAACGCTCTGGCAAAAATAATTTTCGGGCAGGTAAATCCATCCGGTAAACTGCCGGTAAGTTTCCCTAAAAAACTGGAAGATGCCCCTGCTATTAAGTTGGGCGAGTTTCCGGGGAATGGCGTAACCGTTAATTACTTTGATGATATTTATGTAGGCTATAGGTATTTTGATACCTATAAAGTTGAACCACAATTCGCCTTTGGTTATGGCTTATCATATACCAGTTTCAAATACAGCGATCTCCAAATAAAAACAGGCGATAAAACAGCAACAATTACTTTCAGCATAAAAAATACCGGTGCTGTAGCTGGTGCAGAGGTAGCACAACTATATGTAAAACAGGAAAAACTGAACCTGCCACGGCCCGAAAAGGAATTAAAAGGCTTTGAGAAAGTGTTTTTGCGGGCTGGCGAAGAAAAGACGGTTACCATTACCCTGAACGAAGATGCTTTCCAATATTTTAATGATGTTAAAAACAAATGGGAAATGGATCCCGGTACGTTTGATTTCGTGATCGGGAGTTCATCAAGGGATATCAGGCTAACAGGAAAAGGACTTTTATGATCAGCATAAAAAATATAGGATACAAAATTGCAACCCACAACCAACAATAAATTTTAGTAAATGAAAAGACCCTTATCAATATTATTATTAAGCATTTGCCCTTTTTTATTAGAAGCGCAGGGTACCACCCATACAACAACGTTTAAACCCTTTATGGTTAAAAGCAAATCGGTAGCCGTTTATACAACCGCCGAAAACACCGATTACCGCTTAACCCGCACGGCAACCTTAACATTTGAGGTACACAAGCAACCGGTAGAAAAGGAAGCCTGTATTTTTGTCGATCCGTCAAAAACATTTCAATCAATATTAGGCATTGGCGGGGCATTAACCGATGCCTCAGCCGAAACCTTTTATAAGCTGCCCAAAGCCAAACAGGATGAAATATTAAAGGCCTATTATAACACCCAAACAGGTATAGGCTATACATTGGCACGCACCCATATCCAAAGCTGCGATTTTTCGAGCGATACCTATAGCTATGTGGCCGATAATGATGTTTCGTTAAAAACATTCAATATCGATCATGACCGCAAATACCGTATCCCGTTTATAAAATCGGCTATTGCAGCAGCCGGTGGAAAACTAACGCTTTTTGCCACGCCATGGAGCCCGCCGGCATGGATGAAAACAAATAACGACATGGAGCATGGCGGCAAGTTAAAATCTGAATATGACCAGGCCTGGGCCAATTTCTACATTAAATTTATACGTGCCTATGAAAAGGAAGGGATCCCTATCTGGGGCCTCTCGGTGCAAAACGAACCTATGGCTGATCAAAAGTGGGAATCATGTATTTATACTGCCGAGGATGAGCGCGACTTTATAAAGAACTATTTAGGCCCTACACTACATAAAAGCGGCATGGCCGATAAAAAACTATTCATTTGGGATCATAACCGCGACCTGATATACCAAAGGGCCAGCACCGTTTATGAAGACCCCGAAGCTGCAAAATATGTATGGGGCACAGGTTTTCATTGGTATGTACGCGATGTGTTTGATAATGTAAAACTGGTAAATGAAGCCTTCCCCAATAAAAATCTGTTGTTTACCGAAGGCTGCAGCGATACTTTTGACCTGAGCAAGATCAATGACTGGAAATGGGGCGAGGTGTACGGAAAATCAATGGTGAATGATTTCAACAACGGCGTAGTGGGATGGACAGATTGGAATATTCTGCTTGATGAGCAGGGCGGCCCTAACCATGTGGGGAACTATTGCTATGCGCCCATACATGCCAATACCAAAACCGGTGAGCTTACTTACATGAATTCCTATTATTACATAGGCCATTTCTCGAAATTTGTAAGGCCCGGTGCTAAGCGCATTATCAGTTCATCAAACCGCGACCAATTATTAACTACAGCCTTTATGAATAAGGACAATAAACTTGTAGTAATTGTGTTAAATTTAACAGATGAGAAATTGCCTTACAGCCTGTGGATAAAGGGCATGGCGGCAAATACAACCAGTTTACCGCATTCAATTACAACGCTTATTGTTCAATAGTATTTCTATAGCATAGTACGTTAGTGGTGTTTAAAAGCCTGAAAAACCAATTTGTTAAATAGCTATTTGTATTAGCACTGATTGATGAAAAGTAAAAGAAAATTATTTTTAACATTAGTTTTTTTAATTCCGCTCGTCGTAATTTTTTCACAGTGCCTTACTTTTAATAGCCCAAAGCAAGACCCACGCGGAAACATATTTGCAGGCTCATCAACCTGTATACAGTGCCATAAGGATGTTTATGATAATTACCTGCACACGGCGCATTTTTCATCAAGCCGTTTGGCGTCTGCCAATACCATAAGCGGCGATTTTCATGCAGGCCACAATACTTATGTTTTTAATAAGGATTTGAAGGTTGTGATGGAAAAACGAAACGATGGGTTTTACCAGGTAGCCTATTTCAAGGGTAAACAGGTAAGGACCGAGCGTTTTGATATCACCTTTGGTGATGTGAAAGCCGAAAGCTATTTGTACTGGCACGGTAATGAAATTTTTGAGTTGCCTATATCATATTTCAGTGCTTTAGGCAATTGGGCGGGCAGCCCCGGCTTTAATGCTGAAAATGTTGACTATACCCGGATGATAGGCAACCGTTGCTTTGAGTGCCACGCTTCGTATATAAAGGCATTGCCACAGCAAACCCAAAGAATTGTTGGCAGGACGGTGGAGTACGATAAAAATTCGCTGATATTAGGTATTGATTGCGAACGTTGTCATGGCCCTGCTGCCAACCACGTTAATTATCATTTGGCCTATCCCGAAGAAAAAAAGGCAAAATATATAGCTACTTATGCATCGCTAACGCGTGCGCAGAAGCTGGATATGTGCGCTGTTTGCCATTCGGGTAATAAGGTGCCGGTGATACGCAACATGTTCACCTTTAAACCCGGTGATACGCTTGCTAATTTCAAGGAAACCCAGTTGTATCAGCCGGTAATGGATTCAACCAAATTTGATGTACATGGCAATCAAAACCAGCTATTGGCCAGCAGCAAATGTTTTATTAACAGTAAAATGGATTGCGCCTCGTGCCACGATGTGCATGTAAACCAGCGGCAAAACCTGGCCATGTTTTCACAAAAATGTATGAACTGCCATACTACCGCCAATCATAATTTTTGCAAAATGGCCCCGGCAATTGGCGGCATCATAAAAAGCAATTGTATTGATTGCCACATGCCTCAAAGGTCGTCAAGCGTTATAGCGGTTCAAACATCGGGCAATAGTACAGCATCGCCCTATAAGGTACGTACGCACCGTATTGCCGTATATGCTGATGCATCAGAAGCCGTTATGAATAACCTGAAAAAATATAACAAGTTACAGTCAAAATAAGATAGATCCTGTTTTTTTAATATCCATTATCATGAAAAAATATTTGTTTAGCATTATCGCTGTATTGCTCTTCATCACTCCGGGGGCATTAAAAGCACAATCTGTAAAATTCATATCAGTAAAAGGAAAAGAGATCATCGGCACCGATAATAAACCCTTTTTAATGCGGGGTACAAACCTGGGCAACTGGCTAATACCCGAGGGCTACATGTTTAAATTCACCAAGATCAATTCGCCCAGGCTTATCAATGAGGCTTTTATGGAGATATTGGGTTATGATGAAACCAAATTGTTTTGGCAAAAGTACCTGGATGCGTATATAACACGTGCCGACATACATTTTTTGAAAAGCACTGGCATGAATACTATCCGTATCCCCTTTAGTTATAAGTTATTTACCTATGAGGATTACCTGGGCGAGAATAATCCTGATCGAGGATTTGAATTGCTGGATAAGGTAATAGGCTGGTGCAGGGCCGAAGGCATATATGTTATTTTAGATATGCACAGCGCCCCGGGTGGCCAAACAGGCGATAATATTGATGACGGGTATGGATATCCCTTCCTGTTTCAGAACGAAGGGAGCAGGCAGTTAACCATTAAAATATGGACAAGAATAGCCAACCACTATAAAAATGAGCCTGCGGTATTAGGGTATGACCTGCTGAATGAACCCATAGCCCATTATTTTAAGAAAACAGACTTGAATTCATACCTGGAACCATTTTATAAAGAGCTAACCAAAGCAGTACGCACAGTTGATAAAAACCACCTGGTAATTTTAGGCGGCGCGCAATGGGATAGCAACATGAAAATGTTTGGGCCTCCGTTTGATTCAAAAGTTGTTTATACTTTTCATAAATACTGGACGAAAACCACAACCCAGGACGTAATACAGGAATACGTTGACTATCGGGATAAATACAATGTGCCTATTTATTGCGGTGAAACAGGTGAGAATAAGGATGAATGGATAAGTGGGTTTCGCCAATTGCTGGAGAAGAACAATATAGGGTGGACTTATTGGCCTTATAAAAAAATGGATAACGTGGCCGGCATAGTCACATTTCAAAGGCCTATGGGTTATGATACGGTGATAAACTATACCGAAAAAGTGCGTACCAGTTTTGAAGACATACGCAAAGCAGCCCCCGCAAGCCGCGAACAAGTTAAACAGGCTTTATATGGCATGCTGGAGAATTGCAAATTTGAAAACTGTACGCCAAACACCAGTTATATTGAGGCTTTGGGATTAACCGTAAAAAAATAATATTAATTGCTATTTTTGATGCAATAGATTTAAAAACTATAATTGCATAACGCAATAAACCAATTAGTTTTCCTGTAGATACTTGTGTGTACGGCTAAGGTAATACCTGATTTTTAAGTATGTTTAAATATTTACTAAAGCTCTTATGTATTGGTGTTATAATTTGTGGGTTTACCTGCACAAAGGTTTATGCCCAAAATGCGGTAACGTTAAGCGATACCATTACCCAGCACATTTTCTCATACGGCGAAATTCAATGCTTTGAAGATGCTGGTGGCAAACTCACTATCGATCAGGTAAAGAGCCCGGCTTATGCCTCTAAGTTTATACCAAGCGCTATATCTACACCAAAAACGTCTGATCTGCGGGCCGCTTACTGGTACCGCATTACCATCAATCACGATAAGGCTACCAAAAATAACTGGCTCATAGAATTTTTTGACCAGACTATAGATGATATTGCCATATACTCGCCAAGTAGCAATAATACTTATACGGTATCTTACTTTGGCAGCAGCCATCCTTTTGCAAAGCGTTTATATCAGCACAAAAATTTTAGCGTAAACATCAATAGTAACCTATACGGCGCGAATACCTATTATATCCGTATCAGGTCGCACCAGCCAGCCAACGTTATTGTAGTATTGCGCTCGGTAAGCTGGTTTATACATTACGCGCTCGATGAGTATTTCTTCTTCGGCATATTTTACGGGATGCTGCTGGTGTTCAGCTTGTACAATCTGATGATGTTTTTTGCCATAAGGCAAATACAATATTTGTATTACATCATGTACAACCTCAGCATAGGCCTGTATGAAATGTGCACCGATGGTATTGCCTACCAGTACATGTGGCCTAATTCGCCTATATGGAACCAGTATGCTTATGGTGTAGCCCTGTTTTTTGCCAGCGTATTTGGCATGTTGTTCGCCCGCAGCCTGTTATTTGTAAAAGCCAAAGCGCCGGTTTTAAACAAGCTGATATGGCTGGTAATTGCCCTTCGTACTATATTTTTTATCCTGTGCCTCACTGTTAATAATGCCTGGTTTAATTACCGCTTTATCGAGATAGTGCCTTTACTGCTGGCCTGTTATACCGGTTATTATGTGTTGAGCAAAGGCTATTGGCCGGCACGCTTTTTTGTTGTGGGCTACAGCTTTCTGTTTGTAGGCTTTATTATAAAGGTGCTTATTGCGTTTGATGTATCGTGGTTGCCGTTTGGCCCGGTTACACATTATAGCCTGAGTTTTTGTTTTATTATGGAGATGCTTTTCATCTCATTCGCCATAGCCGAAAAGGTGCGGATACTGAAAAAGAAAAAGGATTACGCCCAAAAACGTATCATCCGCCAGATGAAGCAGAACGAGGAGCTGAAAGACAATATAAACAGGCAACTGGAAGAGCAGGTACGCGAGCGTACAAAAGAACTGATTGAAAAATCGCAGGTTATTGAGGAGCAGAATGAGGAACTGAAGTCCGTCAACATTTTACTTAAAGACCAGGCCGAAGAAATATCAAGGATAAATGTGCTGCTGGAGCATGATAATATCGAGTTACATACCAATATCGAGAAGGTTACGCATGACCGTGTCATGTCGGCAGCGGTTGATTTTGAAGAGTTCAGCAAAATATACCCTGATCGCGAAACATGCTTCAAATTCCTGTCGGATCTTAAATGGGACAAAGGCTATACCTGCCGTAAATGTGCCAATACACACTATAGCAATGGGCATTTGCCTTACAGCCGCCGTTGCTCAAAATGTGGTTACGAGGAATCGGTAATAGCTTATACCATATTGCAAAACACACGCATCCCTATCAATAAGGCTTTTTACATGATATTTTTAATGTACTCAACAAAAGGGAAAATATCATCACATAAACTATCCGAAATAGTTGCCATACGCCAAAGTACCTGTTGGGCCTACAGCACCCGCATCAAAAAAATAATGGACTACAAGAAAAAACAGCTAAGCAACGCGGGCAGTAAAGGCTGGAGCATGCTGGTAATTGATGATATAGACGATTGATAACACCTAAAGCTATTTCGGTAATTATCAACTGCTGACAAAACAGTGTCAGCACTATTTAAAATTAGCTTTCGTAACTTGCAGTATCCAAAGGCCCATCCCCGGCGCCATCCCTCGTTTTTCGGTATTCCATCATCAATCCCGCGCTTGTGAAAGCGCAAATCATGTTCTTTGAAAAATTTAAAATTACTCTGTCATACTGAGCGCAGCGAAGTATCTATTTATACAAGCAGCCGGTGTACCAAGCGCGTGGTGTACATGCGGATAGATCCTTCGCTGCGCGTAGGTGGCTGACCTGCAATTACCTATAATATATTTATATTTTCGTAATGGAACAATATGCCATATATATAGTTGTACATTTATATTGACTTAATATAAGCCCTTTTGCCGCTTCCGATTCTGGGGTCTGATCATCAAGTAATATTTAATGGCGAAAAAGGATACTATTGCTACCTCTAAACTTCAATTTCCGGTTGTTGGTATCGGCGCTTCTGCCGGAGGGCTGGATGCGGTTAAAACATTTTTAAAGGCATTACCTGCAAAATCAGGCATGGCCTATGTTTTTATACAGCATTTAAGCCCCCAGCATATAAGCATTTTACCTGAATTGCTTCAAAAAGTAGCGCCATTCCCGGTACATCAGATAACTGATAATATTCACCTCGACCCGGATAACCTGTATATCATCCCGCAAAATAAAATGGTTACCGCTACTGATGGTGTGCTTAAACTCGCGCCCCTGGATAGCAAGCATAAAAAGGGTAATACCATTGATCTTTTCTTCTCATCATTGGGCGTTGTACACCAAAGCTATGCTATTGGTGTGGTATTATCGGGCGCGCTTAATGATGGTACACTTGGCCTGCAGGTAATTAAATCATACGGTGGTTTAACTTTTGCGCAGGACGAAGGCTCAGCCGCGTTTGACAGTATGCCAAGCAGCGCCATAAAGGCGGGTGCGGTTGATTTTGTTTTGCCGCCCGAAAAAATCGCCGAACGTTTAATTGCTATAAATGGCCCTTTCAGTAACAATTATACGCCTGCAGAAATATTAGATACGCTGCCGCAACAGGATAACGATACTTTTAAACAATTACTAACGGTGCTGAAAGTGCGTAGGGGGGTTGATTTTATCTTTTACAAGCAAAGTACCCTGAAACGGCGCATCGTGAGGCGCATGGCCCTAAGCAAAATTGAAAAGCCTGTAGAGTACCTCATGTACCTGCGCGAAAACAAAGCCGAGCAGGATGCTTTATATAATGACCTGCTTATTTCAGTAACACAGTTTTTCCGCGACCCGCAAAGCTTTGAATTATTGTGTAATACTTTATTCCCGGCGCTTATAAGCCAAAAAACAGATGCTGAACCTTTAAGGATATGGATAGCGGGATGCGCTACCGGCGAAGAAGCATATTCCATGGCTATGTGCCTGCAGGAACTGTTAGGGGATAAGGCTTCGGCCATGAAGATCCAGATCTTTGCTACCGATATTTCTGAGATCGCTATTGCTAAGGCACGTAACGGTATTTACCGGCAAAACGAACTGGATGGCGTATCCACATCACGATTGCAGCAATTTTTTACCAGAATTGATGGAAGCTATCAAATAAATAAGATCATTCGCGATATGTGCGTATTCGCGCACCATAATCTACTCAAAGATCCGCCCTTTTCAAAAATCGACCTGGTAAGCTGCCGTAATGTACTCATCTACCTTGAACCTGTTTTACAAAAAAGGGCGCTTACCACTTTCCATTACGCTTTAAATGAAGATGGCTTTTTGATGCTGGGTAAATCGGAAACCATAGGCAACAATACCGATATTTTTACGGCCTTAAACACTGGCGAAAAAATATATGCCCGCAAAGGGCCTTTAGGCAGGTTTATGAATGTGGCTTCAAACGGCAGGGAGCGAACTTTTCGCGAAATAGATAAAAATATTCAGAAGGAAAGTACAAGCAAAGATGTTTTTAAGGTAGCCGATGAGGCCATACTGGCTAACTTTATGCCGCCTGCTGTATTGGTAAACGAAAAATTTGATGTTATCCAGTTCAGGGGGCTAACGGAAACATGGCTTGTGCCGCCAGTTGGCAGGCCCAGCTTTAATGTATTAAAAATGGCCCGCGAAGATCTGGCTTTCGAGTTGCGTAATGTGCTGCACATGGCCGAAAAAACAAAATCACCTGCACGTAAATCCGGCGTATTTTTTAAATTGAACGGCATACAGCAATATGTTAATATACAGGCTGTTCCGCTTAAAGAAACCGCTGAGCCTCATTACCTTATTGTTTTTCAAACTGCGTCTTCCACGGGTAGTCAGCAGGTATCGGCAGAAACTGATAGATCATCAGAAAATATGCAATATGACGAAAGTGAACAGCGTATTGAACAGTTGGAAAAGGAACTGACGCAGGCGCGTACAGATATGCGGTCAATAACCGAAGACCAGGAAGCCGCGAATGAGGAGCTGCAAAGCGCAAATGAAGAATTACTATCGGGCAGTGAGGAGTTACAAAGCCTGAACGAAGAGCTGGAAACCTCGAAAGAAGAGCTGCAAAGCACCAACGAGGAGGTAATGATCGTAAACAAGGAGTTGGTTGACCGTAACGAGCAACTGAACAACGCACGCTTATATACCGAGGGCATTGTAAGCACCATACGCGACCCATTGATCATACTCAATGCTGACCTGAGGGTTAAACGTGCTACTGCAGGTTTTTATAATAAATTTAAAACCACCGAAAAACAAACCGAAGGCCGTTACATATATGAACTGGGCACCAGGCAATGGGATATCCCAAAATTCAGGGAGCTGTTAGAAAATATACTTCCCGAAAAAAGAACGATAGAGGATTTCCAGGTTATACATACCTTCCCAAACATTGGCAAAAAGATAATGTGCCTAAATGCCCGCCAAATTTTTAATGTAAGCGGCGAGCAACTTATTTTACTGGCTTTTGAAGATATAACCGACAGGCGTAAGGTTGAGGAGGGATTGGCCGAAGCGGAACGTTTACTAAGCGAAAGCAAGGAACGATTAAAAGCCGCGGTTGATTCCGCTGGATTGGGCACCTGGGATTATGACCCGCAATCAAAAGAGCTTATTGGCGATAAGCGCTGCCGGGAAATATTAGGCATGCCATCATCAAGCCATATGGATATGCCTTTATTTATAGAAATGACCCATGTTGATGACCGGGCCCATATGTCAAGCAGGATAAATGAGATTTTAAATGGCGGCAATAAGGGCGAATTTGATATTGAATACAAAACTGTACCAATTGATGGTAAAATAAAATGGGTAAAAGCTAAAGGCCGGGCCTATTTTAATGAGCAGGGCATAGCTATACGCTTTATAGGTACACTACTGGACATTACCGTTCAAAAACTAATTGACGAAGCTACTTTTGAGTTGTTAAAGAAAAAGGATGAATTCATCAGCATAGCCAGTCACGAGTTAAAAACACCTATTACCAGCCTTAAAGGCGCATTACAGATCATCGAGCGTACATCGCTAAAAGGCGGCGATATAAAAACGGTTGATACCTTCATTCAAAAAGCTATTAAACAGGTTGATAAGCTTACTGACCTGATAAAAGACCTGTTGGATGCAACAAAAATTCAATCTGGTAAGCTGGAATTGCGAAAAACAAAGTTTAACCTCAGCGAACTGCTAACTGAATGTTGCAGCGAATTACAATATAATTCGAAACAGCATAAGCTCAAAATTAAAGGCGATGCTAATGTTGCGATACATGCTGATAGAAACAGGCTGGAGCAGGTGATGATAAACCTGGTAGCCAACGCCATAAAATACTCTCCCGAAGGCAAGCAGGTAGTAATAAACGTTGAAAAATTAAAAGAAAAAGTTAAGATCTCAGTTACTGATTTTGGTATAGGCATCCCCGCCGCTTATATCCCACACATATTTGACCGTTTTTACCGTGTTGACGAAGCTTCGCAAAGATATTCGGGCTTAGGTTTGGGTTTATATATCTCTTCCGAGATCATCAGGCGGCACGATGGCCATATCAATATTGAAAGTACTGTAGGCAAAGGATCAACCTTTTGGTTTGTTATACCGGTTTAGCCGGTTTGCAATTTGCAGTGGGCAGATAGCTTTAACCTGGCCGATGATATAAAAAGAAAAAGCAGGATTGGCCTTGCGCTATACCTGCTTTTAATTAACTAACTATTAACTGACAGTTTTTTGAATACTGTTAGTTAGCTGCAAATTTACTTATGTATTTATAATTTATTAATTATCTTATTAATTAACAATTGGAAATAAAAAATATAATACTATTTTTACAAAGTGGGCGCGATTACAGCTCAACAAAAAAAACTTGTACTGTGTTATAAATCTGTAACTTATATGTCGATCAAACTTTATTAAATAATAAAATTGGCCCCTCTCGAAGCAAATTTACAGGCAGATGTTGATGCAATAAGCCGTATCCCCATTGTGCCCAATCTATTGGAAGTTATTTGCCGTACCACAGGTATGGGCTTTGCTGCCATTGCAAGGGTTACCGAAGACCGTTGGGTAACCTGCAGCGTGCGCGATGAAATTTTGTTTGGCTTGGTACCGGGCAGCGAGCTAAAAGTAGAAACTACCATCTGCCACGAAATACGGCAAAGCGGCCAGGCTGTTATTATTGATCATGTTGATAAGGATACAGCCTTCTTTGGGCATCATACACCATTAATGTATGGCTTTCAAAGTTATATATCGGTACCCATTATCCGGCGCAACGGTACATTTTTTGGTACCCTGTGCGCTATCGATCCTAAGCCAGCCACGCTAAATAACCCCCAGACTATAGGCATGTTCAATTTGTTTGCCAATCTGATCTCCTTTCACCTGGATAGTATCGAGCAGCTTAGCTTTGCCGAAGCAAAATTAGAGGAAGAACGTAAAGCATCCGAATTGCGCGAGCAATTTATAGCCATATTAGGGCACGACCTGCGTAACCCTGCCGGTGCGGTTTTAAACAGCGCCCAGCTATTGCTCAGGATGCCTTTGGATGAGCGTGCTACACGTGTGGCCAATATTATTAAGGATAGCTCTTTCCGCATCAGGGGGCTTATTGAAAATATAATGGATTTTGCCAGTGGGCGACTGGGTGGTGGTATAAACCTGGTACGCAATACTAATGAGCCATTGGAGGATATCCTAAAGCATATTATCGAAGAGCTGCTCATCATTAAGCCCGATCACAAAATTGAGGCCCACTTTAACTTTACCGAGCCGGTAAATTGCGATGGCAAGCGGATAGCCCAGTTATGCTCAAATCTTTTATCAAACGCGCTTACACATGGCAAGGCAGACACACCTGTAAAGGTTAAAGCCACAAGCGCCAATGGTGAGTTTATACTGATTGTTTGTAATGAAGGCAACAAGATCTCGTCCGCGGCAATGGAGCGTTTATTTCAGCCATTCTCACGTGGCGAGGTTAAACGAGGGCAGCAGGGTTTAGGCCTTGGCCTGTATATCTCTTCTGAAATAGCCGCAGCCCACGGCGGCAAACTCGAGGTAACATCTACTAACGATGAAACCTGTTTTATATTAACAATGCCTTCAAAATAGCATCTTCCGTATACCTGCTATTGCGGAAATATTAAATAAAACGGATCATTCCAGTGCCATTCCCTATAAATCCATAAAATTAAAGCCGCTTTCTTGTCATATTTGTAAAATTATATAAATTCCCGCAGGGATAATAAACTTTGGCATAGGGTGAATTATATGGTTTTTACCCGGTCTGCGCTTGATATAGCCTGTTTTTAACTGTTTGGCAGGGTTTGGCAGTTATTTTTACACACATTTTGTCAGTTAAATGATTTGTGTCATGTTTGCTGACAAATTGTCAATTTTTTATTTGTGATTAATAAAATAGCACTATGCTGATACTTTCGCGGCTTTTAAAGGAATAAAAAATCAATCTGCTGATTATTAAAAATTGCAGCAACCATTTTATAAAAGCCAAAGCCTTGTTTTTTTGCAGGTTGATGATTGAATTGGTTTTGCAGGCTTTTTTGTCCATAAAAATTTATTTTTTATAAAAATTAGCAGTGATTATTTTTTTTAGGCTGATTTTTCACCTTATAAAATTAAAAAATGCAGTTAATTTCATAAAAAGGCTATTTTTTTAAGTGAATTAAAAAAAATGTTGATTTCATTTTTTATGCATTTTCCGGTTAAAACGAAAAAATAAACTATGGCATGTTTTTAGCCGATACCCACAATAGAAATACAAATTGTTCTTATCAACCTAAACCTCGATTGCGAAATTAAGGGATAATGAAAGGGTGATTGTTTTTCACAAAAAATATTAAATAATTATTCATTTTAAAAAATTAAAGTCATGTTAGTTGTATTAGAAGTTGCAATATTGTTAGCTGTTATTGTATTACCATTAATCCCTGCTAAAAAGAGTGTAAAGAACTAAGTTCTGTTTACATTTTGGTAATAATAGAAATGGCCCGGATGATCATATCAACCGGGCCATTTCCACTTTAATTATTTGGGGCAAATAGAAATATATATTAAAAACCTGCGGCAAATTAACCTGCCTGCGGTAGGTTAACCTCGAAAGTAGCGCCCTGTCCCGCTTCGGAGTATATATGCATAGTCCCCTTTAGGCTATCTACCAAATGCTTAACCAGGGCCAGCCCAAAGCCATAGCCCTGCTCTCCGCCAGTGCCGTGGGTTGATGAAGCCTTACCTTTAAGTATGTTGTCAATAGCGGCTTTACCAAGGCCAACACCCGTATCGGTTACTTTTATACGCAAATGATTTTTATGGCCTCTTTCAACCTTCAGGTTAAGGTCAACCGTAACAGTGCCATTTTCAGGCGTAAACTTCATGGCGTTTGATATCAGGTTGCCGGTTATTTGTAAAAGCTTGTTTTTTGAGAATGGGGTTTTGGCAGAAGTGTCAGATACGGTTATAGCAAAGCTGATGTTTTTATTAATGGCCTGTGGTAAATAAAGCTGTTCCAGCTTATCCTTAAACAACAGCAGGTTAAACTCATCGCCTTTAGGTGCCTGCGGTTTATCGGCGCTCAATATTTCATCGGCAAGCTCTAATATTGATCGCCCACTTTTATGTATCAGGTTTATAAACTCTAAAACCTCATCAATCTGGTTTTCATGCCCCTGCTCGCTTATTACCTGTGCCAGCCCAATAATGCCACCCAGCGGGCCGCGTATATCATGTGCTACCTTCTTTTTTGTTTCATTAGCCTCAGCCAATTTGTTTTTAAGTATGTCGATAGCTTTAAAGGCGTTCAGGCGGTTAACAATCTCATCGGCAATTATTTTTATCAGCTCAACCTTTTCAGGGGTTAATACTTTTAGCTGTTTATCAAGCACGCATAAGGCGCCTAAGTTGTAGCCGTCGGTGGTTTTTAGTGGAACGCCGTAATAATAACGCAGCCCAGGCTCATCGGTAACATAAAACTTATCGTTAAAGCGGGTATCAGCGCTAAGGTCGTCTACCTCAAAATGATCGTCGCTAACTATAGTGTACTGGCAAACAGAATCTTCGCGCGGCATCTGGTCAATACTTAAACCGTGGTTTGATATAGTCCATTGGGTAAAAGTATCAATCAGGTTAACCAGCGAAATATCGGTACCGGCAACTTTAGCGGCTAATTTGGCAAGATCCTTAAAGCTTTCCTTATGGCTCGAATAATCCAGGTCGATATCGGCCAAGCTTATAATCCTTTCCATTTCGTTTTTAGGGATAGGGGGCTTTTGCATAATAATATAGTCTTTGGCTAATTACGGGTATTTTATTGGGATAAGTTTTATATTAAAATCATTATTTATATAAATACCTGATCCCGCTGCTAAAATATAAAAGTTAAAATCGCAAAAAAAGGGTGAGCATTTTAAATACTCACCCTTACATAATTATAATACTAATTTTTATTCAGGTGCTTCTGATGGTAAACCTACAACTTTATATGCCCTGTGGCCATTGTTGTCATGTGTTGCCTGGTAATAAACATCATCAGGCGTTACAAACATCTTGGTGCCATTAACAGTCACACCTCTTGAGTCTGCCGGCAAGGTTTGAACAATGTCGCCAATTTGCACGTTGGCCCTGTTACTGCCTGCATCCGCAGGAGCCGGTGCGCTGCTTCCCTGGTCGTAGTTGTTATCTGCAGGTGCCGGAGGGGTGTTACCACCCTGATCGCCGCCACCATCAGTATTCAACTCGCCGTCTTTACCGGCAACCTCGTAAGCTAATGAGCCATCATCTTTTGTAATAGCTACA
>Ga0302309_10000342_pt1 | contig 56041 bp, 57 predicted proteins | sample III_Palsa_N1_1_FD_200453 | JGI IMG/M metagenome (GOLD analysis project Ga0302309, IMG submission 200453) | Peat permafrost microbial communities from Stordalen Mire near Abisko, Sweden - III_Palsa_N1_1 | ecosystem: Environmental > Terrestrial > Soil > Palsa > Peat permafrost | place: Sweden...
GTTGCCCGTTATTGAGACGATCATGGCTTGTTTAGTAAACCCCAGGCCTTCGGCAAATTGCTTAAAGGTATTGAAAATCATCATCGGGATAATTGACAAACCCAACAAAAACAAGAATGGCTTAGCCTGCGTCACAACCTCTGGTGATTGATGTAAATGGTTTAAAATATATACTGATCCAAAATATAAAAATGAAAAAAGAATAATGCTGCTAATAACATTTATGAACAAACTGTTTGACAATAAACGTCCGCAAGCTGCAAGCTCTTTTCGGCTGTTGTGCTGGGCTATAAGCGGTGTTAAACCATAGGACAGGCCCAAACCTATCACCATGGGCAAAACAAAAATGCTGTTCACTAATGATACTGCTGCCAAACTCACGGTACCGGCAAAGTGACCTACAATAACACTATCAGAAGTTTGCACTAAGGTATGCCCGAGTTGTGATATTACAACCGGTACAGCAAGTTTTAGATTACTATTATAATGTGGTTTATATTTATGGTACAGGTTTTTCATTTGAATGGAATAGAATAATGATGTCAATACTAATCTCTGATATTAAACAGCAGTATAATATTCCTCTTTTTCAGTAGTATGAATACGGATGATTCCGGATAATATCAGGTCAACCAATATACGTTGTGCGCGTTTTCGCGTTAAATTAAGTAGTATACAAAACTCCTTAACGGTTATCCGGGTTGATTTTTCAAGATATTCCAGTAGGACTTTTTCATTCGCGGAATATTCAATTAATACTCCTTTATCATTCGACGAATGTTTGAGCACATCAACCACAATTTTGCTTGCCAATACGCTTTTATCCTTCACACGTACATATACCCACCATTTACCATCTTCGGCTAATGAATAATGAGGCTTCATTGTACTTTCGGGAGTGTCGACAACCAGCACTAATTTGTCATCAAGATAAATTTCTTCAAATATTGGCTCAAGGGCTGGTTTACAAAAAAAATGAGCGGCCCTGGTAATCATATACCGTTCCTCATCTTCAGATTTTACTCCCTTGATCGTGCCGTCATCAGCCACACCAATGAACAATCGTCCGCCTTTATTATTGGCGAATGATACCATAGTTCGTGCAATTTTTTCACAACTTGAAATAGTTTTTTTAAAATCGAGCGATACACCTTCTCCCTCAAAAATCTGCTTTTTGATATTCATTTTTTCGCTTTCTCCTGGTCAGTTTTAAAAGGTGTATAAATCGACATCCATATTTCGGGATTATTGATCTGTGTAAATCCGAATTGCTTGTAAAGCCCATGTGCATCACCGGTTGCAAGCACCCACCGCCGCAACCCCTGAAGATCAGGATGGGCTAAAATAGTTTGCATTAACCATTTTGATAAGCCTTGCCCCCTGTAATCTCTTAAGATGAATACATCACAAAGGTAAGCAAAAGTGGCATTATCACTTATTATTCTGGCAAAGCCAACCTGCTTGTCATCTTTATACACACCAAAACATATGGAATTTTCAATAGATATATGAACTTTTTCGACAGGTATTCCTTTTGACCAATAGGATTCACCATGTAAATAATTATATATCATTTCCAGATCAAGTAAATGTTTGTCTGTTGATATTTTAAACCCCTTTTTTAAAAATACATTATCATTCATTAATACCTGCATTGTCTGTAAAATTTAAATTTCGCAAATATATTTCATTCATAACCGAAGCCACTTTTACGCCATTTTTGTCGAAAATATCAATAGGGTAGGTGTTGGTATATTTACCCATGGTTGTTAATGTTTTTTCTACTACTGCTATCTGAGTATCATCCAGATTGATTTTTAAAGAAAGGGTGGTAGTTCCTGGTTTCAAAAATTTGATTTCGGATGACTTTGCCCACCCACGAATTTTATACCCTTTATGCGTAAATATCTGGTAAAAAAGAACTGGATAAAACGGGTCGGCAGCGGCGAAGATTGTACCGCCAAAAATAGATTGGTTGTAGTTCCGGTTCCAGAAACTTTTCTTGATCCTAACTTCAACGCCATGAAAGTCTTTATCAAACTTAACTACCCAAATACGTTGAAAAAACAATGGAGGGTAAAAGCGCATTACCCACTTCAATAAACTTTCTGAGACCAGCATAGATGTTAAATATCTGAAATTTATATCAAAGTTGATAGACGACCTATGTGTTTTTATTTTAAATTAATCCACAAACCCCGAGAACTTACTATATGCCTGTTAGCTAATTTGATACTATTAAATTCATAAAAATCAAAAGGAATCATTTGTAGATTTATCTTCTCTAATCACTTTACATAATTTCTCATAATTAACATTATGTTAAGTAATGCGGCATATGACCCATCTGAACAGTTTGCGACAAATATTAAATTTTTAAGGAAATGTTGGCGCGTATTTCCAATAGCCGTTGTGCAAGATCGGCATAAGTTTTATTTACAAATTTCTTTCCGTCTTCCTCGGGCATTCGTGTCGCATAAAATGCTATCTGCGTATCAAGCAAAGTTTCAACGTATGCTTGAATTGTCGAGAGGCTATTCAAAACAGCACTTGTAATTTTATCGGAATCGCCTTCAAAATTGTTAAAGTTCTTTTCTATATCGTTTATATTCATATTATAAAAGTAAGTTATTAAAAAAAAATTGTTACATAAACATTAAAACCATAATCATGAAAAATACCACAGAACAGTTGAAATCTAAAAGGTTTTCTGAGGAAATAATTGAACCGGAACAAAAAATAAATTCGGAATTCGATTCTGATAAAAAATGGGAGATGACGCAAGAGTTTCATGCAGTACAGTTAGACAAACAGCACATTCAATTGGTTGAAATAACAACAGATAATGCTGTTCGCATAGTAATAAAAAACAGTAAAATAAATACTGAGTATGGTATGCCAGTAGTAACCTTCAAGAAAATAATGGATAACGCAACTTCGGCCAGTGACCTTGCCCTTCAGGAAAATAATGTCGATAAAGTTTAACCGCTTCCATTATTAACCCCTCGTCTGTTGGTTCTGTAATTTCGTACCAAATTTTACCATCTTTATACCTATAACTGAATTGATTGTAAACATTATCAAGAGGGAATATATTATATTCCACCGCTAATTTCATAATTTCATTCTTAAATAAGGAAATTCTTTCCTCAAAAGACCTATCAAAATCTTCCATATTTTAAATATTAATTATTTTTTTGGTTTTAAAATTCCTAATGGATCGTGTACTGATGTGTCTTTCATGTTGGTATCCACCATTGTATTGTCATTAATATACTCCTTAACTGTATCATGTTTAATTTCCGGCTCTTTCAACTCAATAAAGTTTCCGAATATGCCAAAGTATTCGCTCCCATAGTGCTTATAAACGCTGCATACAAACAGATTGGTAGTTCTTTTAAGACCTGAATAAGTATTTGATCCGATATACTCTTTAAATGCTGATGCTGAGGGATTGGTGATTATAAATAACAGAAGTATACCAATAGGTATCCATTGTTTACGTGAAAGTTTCATAAAACCGAAGTTGTACCCATTCAGTTCCTATCAGGGCTGACAAAAAATAAGCGTGGAACTGTGCTTATATTCGCCCTAAAGGTTCTGAGAAACCCGCATAGCAGAATAAAACAACAGCCCACGCCGTAGCGTGAACGTTATGCGTATTATTCCTTGCTATGCTTGTAAATTTCTCAGATTTATAGTGCAAGAATAAAAGCGAACGCTCTTATATAATTATATGGTGAGGATGGATTCCTCTACTCCGAATTGTTCAATTTCATAATCTGGCGGATTAAGCGGGTTAATGTTTTTGTTAATTGTGATAAAGGTAACTACGGTGTTTGGTATTTGCAAGATGGTGTAAATTAAGTCTTGACAATGTGGAAACAATTTGTAGTTTAGGTGTTTATTATTATATGTTTACCTTTGTGCTATGTTAAAGCAGGAATTTCAATATTATTTAGACAATCAAAACTCTCTTGTTGAAAAATACAATGGAAAATTTATTGTAATAAAAGATAAGCAAGTTCAAGGAAGCTATGGTAGTCAATCGGAAGCTTACGAAACTGCTAAAAAATCTTTTGAAGTAGGCACGTTCCTAATACAACATTGTATCCCAGGTTCTGATAGCTACACTCAAACATTTCATTCAAGGGTAATAATAAATCAATCTCCATCCGCTTGAATATAAAAGCACTTACCTTAAAATCAAATCAAGGGCTTCAAAGGGTATTAGTTACTGAAATTAATGTTATTAGATCGGGAGAAATAATATCGGTAAAAGCTAATGCAATTTGGGATACTGGAGCCACAGGTTCAGTTATTACAAAAGCAATCGCCACCAGTCTGCAATTACTACCAACAGGAATTGCCCAAGTTTCTACTGCCAACGGTATAGTTGCCCAAAACACTTACACAATAGATATTCAATTACCAAATGGTGTTATTATAGCCGGTATTGTTGCAACAGAGGTTGACGGATTAGCCGGTGGATGCGATGCCTTAATAGGGATGGATATAATAACATTAGGTGATTTTTCAATCACAAACCATAATGGTATAACTTGTATGTCGTTTAGGATACCATCAAGTCATGAAATAGATTACGTTGCCTCTCCTGATTTTGGAATCGTAAAGGTACATGTTGGTAAACCTACAAACATTACTCCACCTAAAAAGAAGCGTAAATAATAAAGCGCAACAAATGTCATCCCGCAAGCTCCGCCAGGGGCTTAAAGTAATGGCACCGTTGCGCCTATGAATTGATTGTATTTAATTGGGTAGGCTTATTGTGCAGAGGTTCGGTGTGTAAATATAGCTAAAGGTTGTAAGCATTTAATAGGTATTTATACGGTGTTTATACGGTGTTTTATAATCAACAGCCAATTGTATACATTTGTATATGAGCAAGAAAAAAGAGACAACTAAAAAGGTTAAAGAAGCCCCTAAGCCTAATCCAAACCATAAAGAGGATTTTTTAAAAGTATTGAGTAAAGCAGTAACATTTAAACAACAAGCTGCCAAATAGTTAATGTTTGAGGATTATTATTTTAAGACTTTAACTTACCTAAAAATCAAAGGGATATCCTTTATTGATGACGTTGATATATGGGAAAATAATGACTTTCAGGTAGCTGTATTAGATGAATTACGTAATAAGGGTTACATTAATCAAAATGATACAAGTATTTGGTTGTCAACAAAAGGATTTGATTATTTACGTCTGTGTGCAAATAGCTTGCCTATTAAACCTCCGCCAATCCAACTAAAAAAACCATATAGTAAAAACGCCCAAACTGGTACAGGGCTATTTAGATTAATGTGGCAAAATGCTGTTAGCATACAGGCTATACAGTTTTTTTGGCTTCCATTGATAGTACTACTGATAGGCGGGATAATATTAAAGCTATTTGAACTGATGTAATGTATTATGCTCATGCTACGCACCTCCCCAATATTATTTTAAACATCATCAGCCCTGCTCTACGGTTTGAATACCGGAATGAACATTCATTCGCATAAGCCTGTAAATGTTGCCTGCTAACATGTATATGCGTTCCTGAAATAGTACGCTTTAAGTGGCTAAAGAAACCCTCAACAGTATTCGTGTGTTTTTCACCAACGGTAACACGATCATTATTGTGTTTAACTGGTATATGCTCATATTGCATACCAACCCATTTGTAAGAAGTAAAGCCGTCAGTAATTAGTTTACTGCCCTTTTCTACGTTATCGGTTATAAGCTTGTATATACCCCCTGAGCCAACGTTATCAACAACAAACGATCTAACTTCACCACCTCGTTGTACTATGCTTACAATAGGCTGTTTCTTAATACCTCTGCCTAACTGTTCTGCTTGCGCCTTAGCGTGCTTGTTCTTTGGATTTACACCAATATACGCCTCGTCAACCTCAACAGTCCCCGTAAGTAGTTCAGATCCATTGCTCATTAGTTTACGAACCTGATGGCCCATGCGCCATGCCGTTTTATAAGTAACACCTAATTGCCTTTCAATCTCCTTTGCGCTAACGCCATTACGGGTAGAAGTCATTAAGTATATGACATAAAACCAATCAACTAAAGAAGTGCGTGTCTTTTCAAAGACTGTCCCCGCTGTTGGGTATAACTGGTATTGGCAATCCTTATCAGAACATTGATAGGCCCTGCGACCAAGTATTCGCTTAAAGGTGGTTTGTTGACTGCATTGTGGGCAGCAAGGTATTTTTGAATACCTCATCTCAAATATCTTATCTAAACAGATATCTTCATTTGAGTATTCTTTTCGGAATTGATTGATTGTGTATTTCATGGCATTAGGTATATTTAGGAATTAAAACTTATTAGTATGGAGTGGATCAATTTATTAGCTATCTTATTAAGCCCAGTGGTCGCAGTCAGTATCACGCTATGGTATCAAAAAAGGGCGGAAACGATAAAAACTAAAAAGAATTTATTTTTTGTGTTAATGAAATACAGGCGATCTATAAATATTCCGTTAGAATATGTGGAAGCGCTGAATAGCATTGATGTTGTTTTTCAAAATCAGAAGGAGATAACTGGTTTATGGGCTCAGTATTGCGATAATCTACATTCGAAGCAAGCGGATTTAGAAAAAAGGGGGCACCTTCAGATTGATTTGCTATCGGCGATAGCCAAACACTTGGGATATGAACGTTTGAAGCAAACGCAGATTGATAGGTACTATGAGCCTCAGCTTTATCAAAGTCAACAGGCTCGTCAACAGGAGATTTCCGACGAACTCCTAAGAACCTTAAAAGCCTCTGAAAATTATGGGACACCCCGTAAAGAGGATGATAGCAAGAAAGGTTAGATAACATGACATATTATATACCATTTCTAAATTAGCTGCATTGCCAACTGTGCTGTTGGTATAATAGCCAGTAATGCAAAAATAAAGAAGGGGGACGTTATAAAACATCCCCCTTCTCTGATATATGTTGTTATTTACCAGCTTCTAGTGCTTCAATTTGTTTTTGAATTTTATTAGCATTAACCATATCCTTTTTTACTAAATAATAGTTTTTTAAATTTTGCAGCGCATCAACTGACTTTGGATTTAAATCAACTGCTTTTTGCAAATATGGTTTTGCAGCCTCAATTTGCACTTGTACCTTAGCCATAGCAGCATCATATTCTTTTTGTTTGTTAGATGGTAATTGATTTGCAGCGTTATATAAATCAAGTGATGGTTCAATACTTACATAACTTAAACTTAAACTCGCTTGTGCATAAGCAGGATCAATATCCAGTGCTTTCTTATATTGCTCTGCAGCTTTGTCAAAATTGTCGAGTTTCTTTTGTTCTAAAGCTTGTTTAGCTGCTGGATCTTTTAATTTAGCTTGTTTATCACCCATAGCTTCACCTATTTGCGAATAAGTAACCCCCTCATAATAGTACAATGTTTTGTTTTTTGGATCATTAGCTATTGCACTTTCAATTTTACTAATCAACTCTTCCTGTTTACCCGATTGCAATCCTATTTCGATTTCACGTTTACGTAAGGCATTATTTGCAGGATATTTTGCTACGCCTTCTCCTGCTATTCTAAATGCATCAGCAGTGTCTTTGCTTGATAAGTATATAGTTGATAAGTCATAATAAATATTTGCTTTCTGAGAATATGTCGTAACAAGCAGTTTGTTATAATTATCAATAGCCGGCTTATAGTATTTAGGATCAGTATAAGCAGCATTAGCAGCAGATAATCCTGTTGTATATAATGCTGATGTATCATCAGGTAAAACCTGGCGGAAATAATCAAATGAATGATAAGCCATGTCATACTTTTTATTTTGGAATTCGGCCCTGCCCTTGTCAAACTGGTATTGTGCCAAATTAAGATATGCATTATGGATTATTTTTTCAGTTTCCGGGTCTTTCTTTGCAGAATCTAATGATTTAGCCTTTATCAATGCTTCATCAGCAATTTTAAAGTTTGGCAATGATGTAGCCGGAACGGTATCCTGACTGGCTAAAGCGCCATATATTGCACCTTTTAAGGCAAACGTTAAAGGCCATCCAGCAGTTTTTTCATTAACAGAAGCCTTATCAATAGACGTTTTTGCATCAGCGAGGCTTTTCATAGCCTGTGGCATAGTTAATTTGTTACTTTTTGCAATGTCATAGCTTCCGTAAGAATCTTTAGCATTGTTTACCTCGCCTTTTTGAGCAAATGCGGCTATAGAAAGTAAGCCAAAGAAGCCTGTGATCAAAAATTTTATTTTCATGATATATTTATTGGTTATTTAATTCTTTTAATTTGTTATTTACTTCAATTAGTTGGTTTTTGTTTTGTGTTTTTGTGTAAACCAATTGCAATACTTCTAATCCGCGAATATCATTGGGCGATATTTCATTAGCTTTCTGTAATAATTGTATAGCCATTGCTGTATATTTTTGTTTATCAGCTCCTTGTTTAACTAAACTCTCTTTAAAGTAAAGCAATCCGAGATTAAGAACGGGATCATACGAAGCACTATTTAAATCAATTGCATGTAAATACAATGATTCCGCTTTATCATACTGATTCAAATGGTCGTAACAATTGGCTGCAACAAATGCAATATCAGCGTTATTAGGATAATTATCAAGTAATGGCGTTAATAATGGAGATAATGACGCATAATCTCTCTGATTATTATAAATATTTGCCTCGTCCATCAGCAATAATTTATCATCAGGCAGGCGCTTTCTTGCTTTTTGAAGTATATCAAGGGCCTTGGTAGTATCCCCTATTGATTTATAAATATTTGATACCGTTTCAATGTATTCAGCTTTAGTACTATCTGTGCCAATAAGGTTGTTGTAATATTTTGCAGCATCTTTTAAATTACCCAGCTTATTGTTGGAGTAAGCGATATAAAAATTTAACTGTTTAAATGAAGGCGCATATTTCTGAGCCATTAAAAAGGTCTGTTCAGCATTAACAAAATCCGAAGCGCTCATATACACAAACCCCTTACGAATATAAATATTGGCTATACAACGGTCTGCATAATCCATTTCATCACGAAACCTGCTGATCTTTTTATTGGCTGATATTTTATCAACAAGGCTTACTGTCTTACTAAAAAAATCATCTGGCTGTTTAAGTGTATTTAGCGTATCGAGATATAAAATACTTGAATTAACCACAACCCGGTAAACACTTTTTTTAAGATCGAGAGAATCAGCATGAGTAGTGATCATGCTATCAATAGACTTTTTAGCAAAACCTAAAAACTTCAGATCCTTCTTTTTCTTATAAAGAGCAAGATTGTTTACCACCGGCTTAAAAACTTCTGATTGGCAGAAGGCAAAAGACGTGGTAAACAACAGCATTAAAACCGGTATTGTTATTTTACGGTTCAGCATATAAATTTATTCGGTTACTTCATCAGTCGATGTTTCGTCGCCTGCATTTTCAGTATCTGTATCCGTTTCTACTTCTTCCTCATCATCGTGCTCAATTTTTGCAACTGATGCTATTTCGTCATTACCTTTAAGTGTGATCAATCGTACACCCTGGGTAGCTCTACCCATAGTTCTTAACTCACTTATTGCGATCCTGATAATAATGCCCGATTTATTGATGATCATCAGATCCTCATTATCGGTAACACCTTTAATAGCTACCAGATTACCCGTTTTATCGGTCACGTTTAGTGTTTTAACACCTTTACCACCGCGGTTAGTTACTCTGTAATCATCAATGTCAGTACGTTTACCATAACCTTTTTCAGATACTACTAATACCGTAGTTTCCGGATTATCAATACTTATCATACCAACAACTTCATCGTTATCGCTATCAAGCGAAATACCCCTTACACCAGTAGCGGTACGTCCCATTGGCCTAACAGTAGCTTCGTTAAAGCGTATTGCACGACCAGATTTCAAGGCCATTACAATTTCACTGTTGCCACTTGTTAAGCTTGCTTCTAATAACGAATCACCCTCATTAATGTTTATTGCATTTATACCATTTGCACGTGGGCGTGAATAAGCCTCAAGTGAAGTTTTCTTGATGGTACCTTTACGGGTACACATAATGATATAATTATTTTCCAGGTATTCTTTGTCTTTAAGGCTGATTAATTTAATATACGCCTTAATGTTTTCTTCTTTAGGAATATTGATGATATTTTGTATGGCTCGACCTTTTGAAGTTCGCGTTCCTTCAGGAATTTCAAATACCCGTAACCAGAAACATTGGCCAGATTCAGTAAAGAACAGCATATAATTGTGATTCGATGCTATAAGCAAATGCTCAATAAAATCTGCGTCACGGCTATTGCTGCCTAATGAACCCTTGCCACCTCTTCCCTGTCTGCGATATTCTGTTAAAGGCGTACGTTTAATATAACCTTCATGCGAAATGGTAATTACAACATCCTCATCTTCAATAAAGTCTTCGGTATTCATTTCTGCCGATGAGTGAACCATTTCGGTTTTGCGCTCATCGCCATATTTTTCTTTTATCTCTAAAAGCTCATCTTTAATGATCTGCATGCGCAAACCTTCATCGGCTAAAAGAGAGTTTAAGTAATCAATAGTCTTCATTAAGGCTTCAAACTCATCCTTAATTTTATCACGTTCCAGTCCGGTTAACCTTCTTAGGGTCATATCCAATATGGCACGTGCCTGCAGATCACTTAAGCCAAACTGAGTTATTAAACCCTCGCGTGCATCATCTGGAGTATTTGAACCGCGTATTAACTTAATTACTTCATCCAGGTGATCTAAAGCTATCAGCAAACCCTCTAAAATGTGGGCACGTTTTTGCGCTTCTGCCAGTTCAAATTTAGTACGGCGTACAACTACCTCATGCCTGTGCTCAACAAAGTGATGGATCAGATCCTTCAGGTTAAGCATCATTGGGCGACCATGTACCAGCGCAATATTATTTACGCTGAATGATGTTTGCAGTGATGTGTATTTGAACAAATTGTTTAATACGATAGCCGCATTAGCATCTCTTTTTATCTCATAAACTATACGTATACCTTCCCTGTTTGATTCATCTCTGATGGCGTTTATACCTTCAATTTTTTTCTCATTAACAAGCTCGGCTGTACGCTCAATCATTAAGCCTTTATTTACCTGATAAGGTATTTCAGTAACAATGATACGCTCACGCTCACCATTATAGGTTTCAATTTCGGCTCTTGCTCTTAACACAACCCTTCCCCTGCCTGTTTCCAATGCTTCGCGTGGGCCTTCAAAACCGTATATAATACCACCTGTAGGAAAATCCGGGCCTTTAACATATTTCATTAACTCGCTAATCTCTATCTGGCGGTTATCTATCAACGCGATGGTTGCATCAATAACTTCAGATAAATTATGCGGAGCCATGTTAGTAGCCATACCCACTGCTATGCCTGATGCACCGTTAACCAGCAGATTCGGGAACTTTGCAGGTAAAACTGTAGGTTCTTGTAAGGAATCGTCAAAATTTAACTGATAATCAATAGTATCTTTATTAATATCAGCCAGCATTTCTTCGGCGATCTTCTCCAGCCTTGCTTCTGTATAACGCATTGCCGCGGGGTTATCACCATCAATTGAACCGTAATTACCCTGGCCTTCAACCAATGGGTAACGCAAGCTCCATTCCTGGGCCATACGTACCATGGTGTCATAAACCGAGGCATCGCCATGCGGGTGATACTTACCCATTACTTCACCGACTATACGTGCTGATTTTTTATAAGGTTTATTGTTATTTAAACCTAGGTCGAGCATACCGAAAAGCACACGCCTGTGCACAGGCTTTAAGCCATCGCGGACATCGGGTAATGCCCTGGAAACGATCACCGACATTGAATAATCAATGTATGCTGATCGCATTTGCTCGTCTATATTTATCGAAATTATTCTGTCTTCTTTTTGTGGATTATCGTTTTCTGTTCCTTCAGCCATTTTTATTTTTCTGTGGTTTCTTCTCTATAATCGTTCGTAAAAAAAGTGATTTTTAAACGACCTGCGAAGTTAAGAAATTATATCATTTCACAACATAAATTTACCAACATAATAGCCCATGATGGGGGATTAAACAATGCTGAATAAAGCTATTATTATGGGTTGATAAATATTATTTATTTAAGTTTATTTTATTTTTTTCCAGTATTCTTCAACCTTTTCACCATCGGGTAATATACCTTTTAAGGTAAGGGTGTCATTGCTGATCTTATAATGGTAGTGAACTGTTAAGTTAAGCAACTTTGATTGCTGACTGCAAAAAGTTTGGGTTTCAAGGCAGGTATCAGCATTCAGGGAGTAATCACCAGTTTCATACATTTCGGGTACGTAACCTTTTTCAATCGCATACGCCTCAAAATGAGATTCACTATAGGTTCTTTGCAAAGCATATTCAGTTGGTGCACCTTCTTTTTTTCCATGAAAAATATCGCCAACATATTCCCATTTACCTGTTAATGGGCTAGATTGATAGAATGATGATAATATAACTATCAATAATAAACAGCAACCTGTTAGTTTTTTCATATTAAACCCAGTTGATGCCTTTTTTAAGTAATGATAAGGTCCTTTCCTCTTCACTGCCTGATTCGGCCTGGTAATTATAAACCCATTTTGCAGTTGGCGGCAGGCTCATTAATATTGATTCAATACGCCCGTTTGTTTCCAGTCCGAATTTTGTACCTGCATCATATACAAGGTTAAATTCGGTATACCTGCTGCGGCGCTGATACTGCCATTGCTGATGATCATCGGTAAATGATTTAATGCGATTGCGGTTTACTAATTCAGTGTATATTGGGATAAATGAACGCCCAAGCGCTTTTGAAAACTCAAATACGGATTCCCACGATAGTTCTTCCGACGCGGTCAAACGGTCGTAAAATATGCCGCCGATACCCCTGGTTTCATTACGATGTTTTATAAAAAAATAATCATCGGCCCAAAGCTTAAAACGATGATAAAAATCATGGTAATAAGCATCACATACTGATTTTAAATATTGATGAAAAAAGCGTGCATCTTCATCTACCACATAATGTGGGGTAAGATCAATACCACCGCCAAACCATCTTACTTGTTGTTTACCTTCAGCAAATGATGATGGCATTTCAAAATATCGGATATTCATGTGGATGATCGGAACCATCGGATGATTCGGATGGATTACAATAGAAATGCCCGTAGCAAAGAAATCATCCTGCTCAATTTGCAGTGATTTTTTTATTGATGATGGTAACTGCCCGTGTACAGCAGAAAAATTCACTCCGCCTTTTTCGAAAATATTACCGTTTTGTATAATACGTGTTCTGCCGCCGCCGCCGCCTTCCCGCTCCCACTTTTCTTCTTCAAACTTTGCCTTGCCGTCAACCTGTTCAAGCGCCGCACATATTTCATCCTGTATTAGCTGGTAATCCGCGCTTATTTGTTCCTTAGTAATCATTTAGTGATAGACTGATTAATAATTGATGAAGCAAAATTAAACAAACTATTGACTTATCAATCACTTAAACGCTCACTAATTCTCCTCTAGATAATTCAGGTCTTTCCCGAAACTTTCCTTTAATTGGCTGAGCGCAAGTAAAGAGATGATTGTTAACGCTGCCATCATAATATAACCGCTGTTAATCATACCGTAATTTTCTTTAAGCGCAATAAAAATTAAATTTATTGGTATTAATGAACCTCTTACAAAATTTGGAACCGTGGTAGTTACTGTAGCACGGATATTTGTGCCGAATTGTTCGGCGGCGATAGTGATAAACGTTGTCCAATAGCCAACACAAGTCCCCATAAAAAGGCATATCCAGGTAAATTGATCGCTGTCAAGCCCTTTAGCATTCAGGTAGACCACAACGCTGATAAATGACAAAACCAGGAAAATAAACATGGTTAACTTTCTTGATTTAGTTATTTGAGATAATAAACCTGCAAATATACCCCCTATTGCTATGCCTATGTAGGTGTGATATATGCCATCCCCGGCGCTTAATACATCTTTTGCACCTAAGGCTTTGCCAAATTCAGGGGAAAGTGTAACCAACACCCCTACCACATACCAAAGCGGAGCACCGATCAAAATACAGTATATATATTTTTTAAACCTGCTCCAACTGGTAAAAAGTGTAAAGAAATTCCCTTTTGATACGTCCTTTTGTTCAATGCTCTTAAACATTCCCGATTCAAAAGTACCCAGGCGCAACAGCAATAAAATAATCCCCAAACAGCCCCCAACAAAATAGGCATCGCGCCATGTAGAATGATCGGCAGAGAAATGTACCGGGATACCATATTTTGCTACCAAATTTGCAGCAGCAGCACCAAAAAGGCCAACCACTGCCACTATCATAGTTCCATAACCTCTTTTTTCCTTACTCATGGTTTCAGTTACAAGGGTTATTCCCGCACCTAACTCGCCGGCAAGCCCTACGCCCGCTATAAACCGTACAATAACATACGTATTTACATCATGAACAAAACCGTTGGCAAAGTTTGCTATTGAGTATAATAATATTGATCCAAAAAGTACTTTTATACGGCCTAGCTTATCGCCAATAACACCCCACAACACGCCACCCAGCAATAAGCCAAACATTTGCCAGTTAATTATCATTAGTCCTTTATCCAGTACTTCAGTTGGTTTTACGCCAATACCAAGCAGGCTGGCTTTTCGTACAATTGAAAAAACAAGAAGGTCATATATATCAACAAAATAGCCTAACGAAGCCACTATTACTAAAAAAATGATATTTCTATTGGTTTTTGAGGCTTTATCAGTAGTCATAAATTAATAATTGGTGAGGCTAAAGTAATAAAATCGCTGGATTTTTCTCATAAAAAAACCCCTGTGGTCGCAGGGGCTTTCGTTCTCATAATTCAGAATTATAGATTATACTTTTTTTACATTTACTGCTTGTAATCCTTTTCTGCCTTCTTCCACTTCATAAGTAACGCTATCGTTATCTTTAATGGCATTTACGCCGCCCTGTACATCCTTAAAGTGTACAAAAAGATCTTTACCATCATCGGTAACAATAAATCCATAACCTTTTTGTGTGTTAAACCATTTTACTTTTCCAGTTTTCATAATATAATTATAGTATTAAATGTTATTAAAAAAAAGATTCATAACTAAAGCCAAACTGAATATAAAATGGTATTAATAGTCAGAAGGTAATAGAAGCCTCTCTTTTTCAAATATATAAAATAATTAACAACCAAATAAAATTATTTATTTAGTTAAAGTATTAATTATAAATGGGTTTTAAAGTTAAATAAGTGTTTTAAATAGATTGAAAACTTTTATTAATCTGAGCAATCAAATCATCTTTTACTACATTCCAGATGGTGAAATTTATTGATTAAAAACTAAAATAGAAATTACCTTATTGTTAAGCCAACATTATAGCATATACGTTGTTAAATACTGCTCAACCACATTACTTTTTGCAAATGGGCAGACATACTTACAATACCGGCATAATTGGTAATTGTGCTTTTTTGGCGCATATAGGTAAGAATACTAATATAGAATGGCTTTGCTGGCCTCGTTTTGACAGTACTTTCATTTTTGGAGGTTTGCTGGATAAGAAAAAGGGAGGTGAGTTTTCCATTCTGCCTGAAGGTAAGTTCACATCGCATCAATATTATTTAGAAAATACTAACGTATTAATAACTGAAATAACCTTAGCCGATGGAAGCTGTTACCGGGTTAGTGACTTTGCTCCCAGATTTCATCAAAACAAGCGTTATTATAAACCGCTGATGCTGATCAGAAAAATTGAAGCATTGGAAGGATCTCCGCGGGTGAAGGTTAAATGTGAGCCGGTATCTGATTATGGAAAAGTAAAGCTGCACGTAAACCGTGGTAGTAACCATATACAATATCTTGGCGGCGATGAAAATATCCGTTTAACTACCAATATTGCCATAAGCTATGTTTTTGATGAGCAACCATTTGTTATAAATGAGATCAAATATCTCGTATTTACCTATGGTGAACCCCTGGAGGCACCATTAGAAAGTACCGTTGAACGTTTTTTAAGGGAAACAGTGCAATATTGGCGTACATGGATAAAACACTCATCAATAGCTACATTCTATCAACCATTTGTAATACGGGCTGCCCTTGCCTTAAAAATCCACCAGTATGAAGATACCGGCGCTATTATAGCAGCCAGTACTACCAGTTTGCCTGAGAGCCCCGGAAGCGGGCGTAATTGGGATTACCGCTATTGCTGGTTGCGCGATACTTACTATGTAATAACATCGCTAAATCACATAGGCCATTTTGAGGAAATGGAGAAATATTTTAGTTATGTGACCGATATTTCATTTTCTGAAGATAAAAGGTATCAGCCTTTGTATGGTATTACCGGCAAAAAAAAATTGACAGAAGAAATTCTACCTGATTTGGAGGGTTATGAAGGTAATCAGCCAGTACGTATTGGGAACCAGGCTTATGAGCATATTCAAAATGATATTTACGGGCAGGTTTTGATCTCGCTACTCCCCTTATACACAGATCATCGCTTTATTTTTTCAGAAAGAAAGGATTCAGCCCGATGGCTGGAGTTTTTATTAAATAAAATTGAAGCAACCATTGACGAGAAAGATGCCGGGATATGGGAGTTCAGGAACATGGCCGATGTACACTGCTATAGCAACCTTTTTCAATGGGCCGGTGCTTCAGCTGCCGAAAAAATGGCTCGTACTATTGACAATAAAGAGCTGGTTGAAAAGGCCATATCATTAAAAGAGCGTGCTGCAGTACATATTGAAAGCTGTTATGATCCGGTTAGAAAAGTTTATACTAATGCAGCCCATGGCACCAATCTTGATGCCAGCACACTACAATTAATTATGATGAATTATCTCGACCCGGCTTCAGACCGTGCAAAGGATCATTTAATCGCATTAGAGAAAGAGCTAAAGGCATCTAATGGCCTATTTTACAGATATTTATACAAAGATGATTTTGGCAAACCTCAAACTACATTTTTAATATGTGCATTTTGGTATGTTGAAGCTTTAGCTGCAGTTGGCCGTACAGATGATGCTATCAAAGAGTTTGAAAGTCTACTTCAGTTCTCCAATCATTTGCTGCTATTTAGTGAAGATGTTGACGAAACCGATGGTAGCCAATGGGGTAATTTTCCGCAGGCTTATAGCCATGTAGGTTTAATGAACGCCGCGTACCGAATAGCAATGAAGCTAGACAGGCCGATATTTTTATAATCAGCCTACTACTTTAGCTTTAGTTGATACACTGTGAGCAAATTTATTAAGCAGATTACGTACTTCTAATGGATTCCGCAAGTAGAACTTAGCCGCTGATAGGTTATTGCCTATTTTAATGGTTATTGCGGTATCAGGCAAAGATTTAAAAATGTCTTCATCAGTGTAATCATCGCCAAAAGCAATAATGAAATCATAATTATTATTCTCGACCAATGATAAAGCCGCTTTACCTTTATTGATCTCTATATTTTTAATTTCCAACACCTTATCACCGGGTAAAAATTGCAAGCCTTTATCCGATGTCATGTATTTCAGATTATTCATCAACTCATTGGCTCTAAGCTCGCCTAAGCCTTTTTGCGCCTTTCTATAATGCCAAACCAGCGAATAAGTTTTTTCTTCGATAAATGAACCTGGGGTGCGATCTACATAGGTTTCTAATATAGGATAAATGTCTTGTTTCCAGCTATCTGATAATCCGGTTATTTTGTGCCAGCTTGTATATTGCTGCTTAAACCAGGTGCCGTGTTCAGCTATAAGATGTATCCTGTCGCTATCATCAAACCATTCATCTAAATTCTCATGCTTACGCCCGCTGATAAGCACCACATGATTAGCTGGGTCATCCATTAACTGATTCAATAACAGATAAAGGTCCCTATCAGGATTTGCATCAGCCAGGTTCGGTTTAAAATCAACAAGCGTACCATCGTAATCCAGGAATATGATCCTGTTTTTGGTTTTATTATAACGGTTGATTATTGATTGTTCGGTTCCATTGCTCACATGCCTTGTTTGCATTGATCGCTGCAATTGTTTCACTTCCTTAAGCCGATCCATAAAAATTTTAACCCAATGCGAAATATTGAATTTGGATACGTTTTGCCGCATTTGCTGCATCCGGGCTTTTTGCTCCTCAAATGGCATTTCAACAGCTTGAATAATGGCACGGCTTATCTCTTCAGTATTATTAGGGTTTACAATTATCGCATCAATTAATTCTTTAGATGCACCGGCCATCTCGCTTAATATCAATACGCCATCGCCATTTATCCGGCTTGCTACATATTCTTTACTCACCAGGTTCATCCCATCACGCATCGGTGTAACCAAACAAACATCAGCCGAATAATACAGGGCTGAAAGTGTCTCAATTGGAAAAGAACGATAAAAATAATGTATAGGGGCCCAGTCCATAGTGCGGTATAGCGCGTTCAGGTTACCCGCCTTTTTATCGATCTGATCATGCAAATTTCTGTACTGAGGTACTGTATCGCGCGATGGAACCACGATCATATAAAGCGTAATTTTGCCAATATATTCCGGGTGCAATTGGAACAAAAGCTCAAAGGCTTCCAGCCGTTGTAATATACCTTTACTATAATCCAGGCGATCAATAGAAAGGATGAGTTTGGTGTCTTTATAAGTGTCTTTTATTTGTTGTATCTGTTCAACAACTGCTTTACTTTCAGGCAATGAAGCATATTTTCTTTCATCAATACCCATTGGGAATGCTTCCGCTACTATAACCCGGTCGCTACTATTTATAACATTCGAAGATGTGGTCACAGGTAATATGCGGGTAGTTGTGCTTAAAAAATGCCGCACATCATCAAACGTGTGAAAGCCAATAAGATCGGCTCCAAGCATTCCTTCAAGCAGATCATATCTCCAGGGAATAAGCCTGAACATTTCATGCGAAGGAAATGGTATATGCAAAAAGAAACCGATAGCCGAATCAGGTAACTCCTTCCTGACCAATGCTGGCAATAACAATAACTGGTAGTCATGAATCCAGATGGTATCCCCGGGTTCGGCAACCTTTAGAATAGCATCTTTAAACTTTGCGTTTACCGATTTATAAAACTCCCAGTTTGATTGTATGTAATTAGCGTAAGTAGAGGCATAATAATGGAATACAGGCCAGAGCACCGTATTTGAAAACCCTTCATAATATTGGCTGATCTCTTCCTGTGATAAAAATACAGGCATTAAGCTTAAATCGCTTAACTTATTGGTTATGGCATCCTGATCGGCTTGTTCGGTAACTTCCAGACCGGGCCACCCTACCCATAAATTATTTTCTTTTTTATATATTGAACCTAAGCCTGTAGCTAAACCACCTTCACTTGATGATAAATGATAATCATCTCCTTTTTTTGAGATTTTTACAGGAAGTCTGTTCGAAACAATTATAGTCTTTGGCATTACTTATAAATGCCTGTCATAATAATTTGTTTTAAAAATATAGATGTTGATCTGGTTTTTTGCCCAAAACAAAAAAGCCACCCGCTTATGCAGATGGCTTTAACAAAATATTATAGGTAGCTTATTTTACTTGTTTAAAGAAGTAAACATCAGCAGTTGGAGTTACTCTTACCAATAGTTCGCTTGCTGAATTTTTAAGGTCAACAAAATAAACTGTTTGATCAGAGTTTGAAACTGCATCGCTGGTTTCATATTTAATTACATCAGTAACTGCGTAATCTTTGTATTTGTTAGTAATCTCTTTTTTAGCTTTTTCAGATAATGTGTTGTAAGCAACATCTTGAGTTACACCTAAGTACTCACCTTGTAAGTTGTAAAATGCAGTCATTTTTACATCATTTAAAGTGAAAGCTGCTTTTTGGCAGTTTGAAGTAACTGTCCATGATACATCTTTAGCATCGCTAAAATCTGAATCAAACTCATTTTGAACCGCGTATGATACGCTAACTGTTTTTTCTGCTTTTTTGCCGCCATCTGCTGCAAATACGCTAGTACCCAAAAGGGCTACCATTGCTGTTGTTATGAATATTTTTTTCATGTTGTTTCAATTTTAAATCCATAACAAAAGTAATACATTATTATCAATTCAATCAATAAAATTGAACTTTTATGAATATTTAATAATCCAACGGCTTTAAGGGTACAAAATTTAAAGATTTATAATTTACTTAGTGTACTTTTTACAATATCTTAAATTGAAAAATCTTTGCTAAATCGATATTATCACACTTATTGGGCTAAATTTTATCCATTATCGGCAAAACCGGGGTATAAAGTCATCCCTCCATCCATAAAAATGGTTGTGCCGGTTATATAATCAGCCTCATCGGATGCAAGCCATGCTGCCAGCTTGCCAATATCATCCGGTTCACCAATTCTGTTATAGGGAATTAAGGTTAAAAGAGCCTTCAACGCCTCCGGTGTACTCCATGCCGCCTGATTTATATGGGTTTGTATAGCGCCTGGGCCAATTGATACAACACGTATTTTATGTGGGGCTAATTCCTGTGCCATACTTTTCATCAGCATCATTACCCCGCCTTTGCTGCTGGCATAATTTACGTGACCGCCCCAAGGAATAACTTCATGCACACTACTCATGCATATAATTTTACCGGCGGCTTTACTACGGCCATCAACTACTCCCCTGCGTATAAATTCTCTGGCAGCCTCGCGTGAGCATAAGAATTGGCCGGTAAGGTTTATACCAATAACCGTATTCCATTGTTCCAGCGTCATATCCACAAATTTAGAGTCGCGCTGTAAACCGGCATTATTTACCAATATATCTACAGTACCATATTGCTTGTACATTTCGGCAAACATGGCCTGCACATCGGCTTCATTGCTTACGTCGGCATGTATGGCATAAGCTTCGCCGCCTGCAGCTTTTATTTCATCAACGGTTTGTTCTGCAATATCATGCGCATCAACATGGTTTATAATTACTTTGGCCCCAGCCATAGCTAATGCTAAAGCTACGCCTTTGCCTATACCACTGTCGGACCCGGTTACCAAAGCGGCCTGCCCTTGTAATGTTTGTATCTGATTCATAGATTGCTTGTTTTATCTGTTTAAGATAAGCAAGCAATTTTGAAGGATATAGTTTTGAAAAAGAAAAGATATAATGGTTACAATTCCTTAATATACTTCAGAAACAAATGCAGCGCTTCCTTCTTTTTCTCTGTCAGATCAAAATCAAGCTTGTGCATTAGGTAATCCTCAAGATCGAAGTCCTGTATTGCAGGTAGTTCCTTTAATAATTGAGAACGGTGATCGAGACCATATTTGAGCGATTCATTAAACTCATTAATAAATTCTTGTGGAATGGGTTTGTTGGCTATCCATGCGGCAAAGCAAAATGGTAAACCGGTAAATTTTTGCCATTCAGCAGCCAGGTCATAAACAAATGGATATTTATCTGCTTTGCCAAAAGTGCGATCACCAATCAATACAAATGCTGTTTCAGGATCTGTTGATTGAGTATGATCATCAGCACCAATAATTAATTCAGGTTTTATTTTCCAGAAATTTTTGAGCAATACCCTAGCCAGATTATTTGATGAACGCGATTGTGGATCAAGCTGCAACCTTTTAACATCCTTTATTTCGCAATTACTAAAAATGAATACAGAGTTTACTGCACCAACCGCGCCTATACAATAATCAGATACAATTTCCCAATAAGGCAAATTTAACGTTGCTGCCACCGGAATAAGGCCAATGTCAACCACATCGTCAATCAATTTTTGAGCGCAATCAGTTGGATTGTCAAGGCTGAGGTCTATTTTATTAAATAAGTCGGTATGTTGTATTCCGTATATAAATGGTTTGGTGTTAGTATAACTAACCGCCGATATTTTTAATTTCATTATTCAGTTAGTAGCTAGTCATTAGTATCAAATAGCTAGACTAAACTCTCTATTTGATACTAACCGTTATGTTATTTAGTAATTCATGGTCAGATTCTTTGCAGCTCTATCTTGCTACTTGATACTAATCACTTGATACTAGTGCAAATGTTGTGCATTATTAAATTCAGCTATCTGAAAATCAGCGCCATCATAGGTTAGTTTATATAAAACAAGGTTTTGGTGCGGAAATGTTTCCATTTCAGTAAGCGGCTTTCCTGTTAGCCAGCAAAGCAACAAACGCATAGCCCGGCCATGCATACAAATCAGCACTGTTTTTTCATCAGGATGACTCATAATGGTTTCCATTGCCTTTTCCTGGCGCTCTTTTACCTGGTTGGGGCTTTCGCCGCCTTCAAAACTGCTATCCAATTTCCCACCAACCCAATCACGTATGATCTTTAAAAAAGCTGATTTATTTTCAGGTGTACTTTCTGTACCTTCTAAAATACCCCATGCCATCTCATCCAAACCCTCCAGCTTTTCGTATGAAATACCAAGATCAATAAATTGCTGGATACTTTGCTGCGTACGCTTTAAATTGGAGATATAGATCTTATCAAAAGGCACATCTTTATAAGCATTAAAAAACTGACCGGCTTGCTTACGACCTTCGTCATTAAGGTCGGTATTCATGCCACGACCTTGTACTATGCCTTGTCTGTTAAGTTCTGTTTGTCCGTGCCGAACGATGTATAGTGTTTTTATTATATTGTTCATTTGTTGATTGGTTCACTCGTTCATTAGTAAAATGCGATGAACCTTCAATTGTATATTAATTTACTCTATTTCCCCTTTATATTACTGATTATCAAATTACTACTTTACCAATAAACCAATGAGCCAGTGAACCAATAAACTAATTAATCACCGGTAATTTGTAAAAAGCAGGCTTAACTTCTTCTGGAAATTGATAATCATTATAGTCAGTAACCACATTATATAAGGTGTCGCGCTCAATTGGGTGCCTGCCAACATGCTTTATCAATTCAACCAGTTGTTTGGTGCTCATACCCGGATGTTGTTCCTCAGAACCTGCCATCGAGTAAATTTTTGTGGTATCATCCAATGTACCATCAATATCATCAACACCAAAATTTAATGATAACTGCGCTGTTGTACGACTGATCATAGCCCAGTAAGCTTTGATATGATCAAAATTGTCCAGATATATACGTGCGATAGCGTAATTCCTGAGATCCTCAACCACAGTTGATTCAGGCACATTTGACATTTGATTATCTTTGTTACGGAATTTAAGCGGAATAAAAGTTTGGAAACCACCTGTTTTATCCTGCAAAGTACGCAAGCGATCCATATGATCTATTCTGTGCCAAAACTTTTCGATATGGCCATATAACATAGTCGCATTTGAACGCATTCCAAGCTTGTGCCACTCTTCATGTATCGCAAGCCATTGGTCGCCGGTACATTTATCTTTTGATATAAGATCTCTTACTTCCGGATGGAAAATCTCCGCACCACCACCAGGTATTGACTCCAAACCGGCTTCCTTCATCAGGCGCATACCCGTTGCATAATCGATCTTGGCTTTCTTAAATATATAATGATATTCAACCGGGGTTAATGCTTTAACATGCAGATCAGGGCGGTGTTCTTTTATCCTGCGGAATAATTCCGAATAAAAAGCAACATCATATTGTGGCAATACACCACCTACTATATGTACTTCAGTAACCGGCTCGTTATCATATTTTTTAACAATATCGAGCATTTCTTCCATGGTATATTCCCAGCCCTCAGAACGTTCTTTTATCAGCCTGGAATAAGAACAAAACTTGCAATCATAAACGCAAAGATTAGTTGGTTCAATATGAAAATTACGGTTGAAGTAAGTGTTGTTTCCGTGGCGTTTTTCGCGAATATAGTTGGCCAGAACGCCCAAATATCCTAATTCGCCCTTTTCAAACAATAAAACACCCTCATCAAAAGTGATACGTTCGCCGTGAAGCACTTTTTCCGCAATGTGTTTTAAATCAGTCGGTAAACCCGTATCCTGTAATAATAAAGTTAAATTACGTTCAGCTTCCATTAAAAAACCTTTGTGCAAAAATAGCAAATGTTAATGTAATGATGATGTAATATCTGAATTGGCGTAATAAAAATGAAGCAAGCAATCCGACACTCTATCTATTAATCTGCAAAAACTTTATGTTTGTCAAAACTCTATAGAATGAAAATTGAAACCATCGCTATACATGCAGGGAACCAAACAGATGAATTTTCAGGTGCCGTAATTCAACCGGTAGTAATGTCAACCACATTTGAGCGTGCCGCCGATGGTTCGTATACCAGTGGATATATTTATAGTCGCTCTGCTAATCCAAACCGCACTTCGCTTGAAAATGTATTGGCAAAATTGGAGCACGGTGTTGATGCTGCCGCATTTTCGTCAGGGAATGCTGCTGGTATGGCTGTTTTTCAATCATTACAACCGGGTACACATATTATATTACCCGATGACATGTACCATGGTTTGCGTAACCAGATCAAAAATCTTTTCGTCGGTATTTTAGAGTTTGATTTTATTGACATAAACGATAGCGAAATTTTAAAACAACATATTAAACTAAACACAGGCTTAATATGGATCGAAACCCCTTCAAATCCATTATTAAAACTAACGGATATTAAAAAGGTGATCAACATTGCGCACAAGCATGGCATTAAAGTAGCTTGTGACAACACCTTTGCTACACCTGTTTTTCAGCAGCCGCTTTTATTAGGAGCGGATATGGTAATGCATTCGAGCACTAAATATTTTGGCGGCCATAGCGACCTGATGGGCGGCGTTTTAATAACACCTGTAAAAAATGAATGGTGGCTAAAAATAAAACAGATACAGGAAATGGGCGGTGCCATACCCTCTCCCATGGATTGTTATTTCCTATCGCGAAGCGTAAAAACTTTGCCTTACCGTATGGCAGGGCACGCAAAAAACGCACGGCTTTTAGCGGAATATTTACAAAAACATTCAAAAGTTGAACAGGTAATGTATCCCGGTCTGGCTTCGCACCCACAGCATCATATTGCCAAATCACAAATGACGGGCTTTGGCGGAATGCTTTCAGTTTGTATAAAAGGCGGCGAAGAAGAAGCCAAACGTGTAATAAATGGTTTACAATTATTTACCCAAGCCACCAGTTTAGGCGGGGTTGAAAGTTTGATAGAACACCGCGCCTCAATTGAAGGCCCGGACACTAAAACACCGAGAAATTTGTTAAGAATATCAGTTGGTTTAGAGCATATTGATGATTTGATTGAGGATATGACTTTAGCTCTTGATTAGTTGTAAAAGGTAAAAATTAGTATCAAATGCTTCACTTTTGCCTTAATCTTATTCTTTCACCTGAAAAATAAAATAAAATTTGGATTAGTAAAAACTAACACCCTATATTTGTAATATTATTTGGTAGCGATACCAAAGTCGATCAATTCCTCATCAAAAAGGTATTGATTTATAAAGAAGCGGCGAGAGATCAGGCTCAACTACCCGCTGGCAACCCTCAAATTTGGAGAAGGTGCCAATTCCTGTCCCGGCAAATAACACCGGGGGATATAAATTAACAACCATGAAAAGTTTTAAAAACATTCCATCATTAAGTTCCAAGGCCCCAAAAGGCTATTTTTTTGCTACGTATAACCATTCTGTAGGTTGTATTTGTATGTGTTGCTGCTGTTGTTGATTTAGTACACGTCTTTCTTTTCTTTTTCCTGAAAAAAACGCGTGTTACCATCACTGGGATATGTTTTATCCTATTGTGACCTCGCCGTAAGTACAAATCATTTGATCACCTATAAAATTATATACAATGTCTGCTACAAATTTAAAATTCGAAACCTTGCAACTGCATGCAGGGCAGGAAGTTGACCCAACAACTGGTTCACGTGCCGTACCTATTTATCAGACCACATCATACGTTTTTAAAAATGCCGAGCACGGTGCCAATCTTTTCGCGCTAAAAGAATTTGGCAATATATATACCCGCATCATGAACCCTACTACCGATGTGTTCGAGAAACGCATTGCGGCATTAGAGGGTGGCGTTGCTGCGCTTGCAACAGCATCGGGCCAGGCGGCACAGTTTATTGCGTTAAGCAACATACTACAGGTTGGCGACAACTTTGTATCATCTCCATTTCTTTATGGTGGCAGCTATAATCAGTTTAAAGTAACCTTTAAACGATTAGGGATCGAAGCACGTTTTGCCAAGGATGACACCGCTGAAAACATAGAGAAGTTGATTGACGCAAAAACAAAAGCCATTTATTTGGAAACAATCGGTAATCCCGGATTTAATATCCCCGATTTTGAAAAAATTGCCGCTGTTGCCAAAAAACATGATCTGCCGTTAATTGTAGATAATACATTTGGCGCGGCAGGTTATTTATTTCGCCCGTTGGAACATGGTGCCCACATAGTTGTAGAGTCCGCTACCAAATGGATCGGCGGGCATGGTACAACAATCGGTGGTGTAATTGTTGATGGCGGCAAATATAACTGGGGTAACGGTAAATTTCCACAATTCACTGAACCATCTGAAGGTTATCATGGACTTGTTTTTGCTGATGTATTTGGCGTTGGAGGCCCATTTGGTAATATACAATTCATAATACGTGCACGTGTTGAAGGGCTTCGCGATTTTGGGCCATCACAGGCACCATTTAATTCGTGGTTACTAATACAAGGATTGGAAACACTTTCATTACGTGTACAGCGCCATGTAGATAATGCCCTTGAACTAGCCAAATGGCTGGAGCAGCATCCACAGGTTGAAAAAGTTAATTACCCCGGCCTGGCATCATCACCATACAATACATTAGCAAAGAAATATCTTAAAAATGGTTTTGGCGCAGTGTTATCCTTTGAATTAAAAGGTGATAAAGAAAAAGCTGGCAAGCTTATAAACAGCCTGCAACTGGTAAGCCATTTGGCTAATGTTGGCGATGCTAAAACATTAATTATACAGCCATCTGCAACAACGCATCAGCAACTGTCTGATGCTGAGCAATTGGCTGCGGGTGTTACACCAGCTTTATTGCGTGTAGCCGTTGGTATTGAACATATTGATGACATAAAAGCTGATTTTGAACAGGCTTTTGTCAAAATCAGTGAGCAAGTAGAAGAGTTAGTTTAGTTTTGAGTTTTTTTTAGTTTTTTTAGTGATAATAGTGTTGTTACGGTTGCAGCTACTTTAAAAGTAGCTGCACCGGAATAACGAAATAGTACAATGAACACACAAATATTTAAAAGTACACAGCCATTTGAGCTTGAATCAGGGCAACAGCTGCAACAATTGGAAATAGGTTTTCATACCTACGGAAAGTTAAATAAAAACCGTGATAACGTAGTTTGGGTATGCCACGCGCTTACTGCAAATTCAGATGTAATGGATTGGTGGAAGGGTTTATTTGGCGATAATGATTTCTTTAATCCTGATGAGCATTTTATTATTTGTGCCAATATTTTAGGTTCGCCTTATGGTACAAGTAACCCTTTAAGCATAAACCCGGTAACCGGGCAGCCTTATTACCTGGCATTTCCTCAGGTTACCGTACGAGACATTATCAATGCCCATAAAAGATTAGCCGAACATCTTAAAATTGAGGATATAAATATTTTGATAGGTGGCTCATTAGGCGGGCAACAAGCTCTTGAGTGGTCTATCATGGAACCTGGGCGTATCAAAAACCTGATCTTAATAGCTACCAATGCACGCCATTCTCCATGGGGTATTGCATTCAACGAATCACAGCGGTTAGCCTTAACTGCCGACCGTACTTTTTATTCGAACACACCTGATGGTGGCCGAAAAGGTTTAAAAGCAGCGCGAAGCGTAGCGCTCCTATCCTACCGCGGATATAAAACATATACTGTAAGTCAGCAGGATGAAAATGATAATATAAGCGATGATCACCGTGCATCATCATACCAAAACTATCAAGGCGAAAAGCTGGTTAACAGGTTTAATGCCTACAGTTATTGGTATTTAAGCAAAACAATGGACTCGCATAATACCGGCCGTAACAGGAATGGTGTAGAAAAAGCATTAAGCCTGATTAAAGCCCGTACATTGGTTATAGGCATAAAATCGGATGTATTATTTCCGGTTGAGGAACAACAGTATTTATTCAGACATATACCAAAATCGGCATTTGCTGAATTCGATTCATTTTACGGGCACGATGGATTTTTAATTGAAACAGAAGCATTAACAAATATTATTACCTCTTTCTTTAAAACAGATGTTAAAGGAAAGATCATAGAATTACAAAGAATAGCATAATGAGTAAAAAGTTAAATATAGGATTGTTTGGATTTGGCGTTGTTGGCCAGGGATTGTATGACATTATAAAAACCAAAAATCTTAATCTTGAAATTATTAAAATAGCGATTAAAAATCCGGATAAAGAGCGTTCATTGCCGGCACACCTTTTCACTACTGATAAAGATGAATTGCTTAATAACCCCGAAATCAACACCATTGTTGAGTTGATAAATGATACAGAGGCAGCATTTGAGATCGTGTCAAGAGCATTAAGCTCAGGGAAGAACGTGGTTTCTGCAAGTAAAAAGATGATTGCCACTTATCTGGATGAATTGATAGAGCTTCAGCAAAAATATGGTACATCATTATTATATGAAGGAGCAGTTTGCGGTAGTATTCCTATCATTCGTAATCTTGAAGAATATTATGACAATGAATTACTACATTCAATCAGTGGTATCTTCAACGGCTCATCTAACTATATTCTTTCAAAAGGGTATTTAGAAAACATGGATTATGACACTGCCTTAAAACAAGCGCAGGATCTGGGTTTTGCTGAAACTGACCCAACTATGGATGTTGGAGGGTATGACGCTAAGTATAAATTGGTTATTGCTGCATCACACGCTTATGGTGTGATCGTAAAACCTGAGGATGTGTTGAATATTGGTATACAAAATTTATCAGCAAGTGATCTGCAATATGCACGTGAGAAGGGATTAAAAATAAAACTTGTTCCTGTAGCCAAAGAACTTGATGACAGGCATGTTACCATGTTTGTACTACCAAAATTGGTGAACCCAAGCGAGTTTTTATATAATGTGGAGTATGAGTACAATGGTGTAATAGTACAGGCTGCATTTGCCGATCAGCAATTCTTTTTTGGTAAGGGTGCTGGTGGACATCCAACCGGTTCGGCGGTATTGTCAGATATTGCAGCGTTACGATACAATTACCAATACGAATACAAAAAAGCGAAGAGTAAAAAGGACCTGCATTTTACTAACAACATAGAGTTGAACGTATATTTACGTTATGAGAACGAAGATGTTGTTGATGCTTTGAATTTCAAACACATCCATGAGCGTTATCATTCTGACAGTTACAAATTTGTTATAGGAAAGATAAATCTGCAAAATCTGATAGATAATCAGTCTCGTATATCTGAGGACAAGGCATTCATAGCCTTTGCCGATCAGTTAACGGGGGTCAGTTTAGCCTCGGCAGTAAAATTAACAGCCGAGGTTGTTGAATAATTACTTTGACTGTTGAAAATGAAAAGGCTCCTTTTGGGAGCCTTTTCATTTTGTATTATTTTCGGAATAAGTCATGGGTAACTTGTTTCAGCAGCTCATCGGATACACGCGTTCATTTGTCCTGTGTCATCCCGATCCGCTGGTTAGCGGACGGGATGACATTACTTTCTATCATATTTCTCTATTTACATCCCATTTCCCCAGGTAATCAGCTACGCGCTTAACAAACGAGCCACCTAAAGCGCCGTCAACTACCCTATGGTCATAAGATAACGAAAGGAACATCATATGCCTGATAGCTATCATATCACCTTCAGGTGTTTCAATTACTGCAGGTTTCTTTTTAATTGCACCTACTGCTAAAATTGCTACTTGTGGCTGGTTAATTATCGGAGTTCCCATAACATTACCAAATGAACCAACGTTGGTTATAGTAAACGTACCATCTTTTACATCATCAGGCAAAAGCTTATTGTTGCGGGCGCGATTAGCCAGATCATTAACCGCTTTGGTAATACCAAGCAAGTTCAATTCATCAGCTTGCTTTATTACGGGAACTATCAGGTTACCACTAGGTAAAGCAGTAGCCATGCTGATATTTATATTCTTCTTTTTGATGATCTGTGTGCCGTTTACCGAAACGTTTATCATCGGCATATCCTTAATGGCTTTTACAACGGCTTCAATAAATATTGGCGTAAATGTTATTTTCTCACCTTCACGTTTTTCAAAGCTGTTTTTGATCTTTTCGCGCCATAAAACAAGATTGGTTACATCGGCCTCAACAAATGATGTTACGTGTGGCGATGTTTGCTTACTGTAAACCATGTGGCTGGCTATCAGCTTGCGCATCCTGTCCATCTCGATGATCTCATCTTCGCCTGAAACTGATGATAACACTTTGGGTGCCACTGGCTCAGGTTTAACCGTCGTTGCTGTTTTAGCAGGTTCAGTAACGGGAGCTATAGGTTTTGCTTCAGTTATTACAGGTGATGGCTGCACGTTTGGTTTAGGCGCTGCATTTTGTACTACAGTTGCGGGTTGAGATTGGTGGGTATTCCCCCTGTTTTTTATATAATTCAGTAAATCGTCCTTTGTTAAACGCCCTTCTGCACCTGTTCCGTTAATTTGGTCAAGTTCAGCGCCTCCTAAGCCTTCTTGCGTAGCAATGCTGCGTACCAACGGTGAGTAGAATTTTATACCGTCGCTAATAGGTGCTGTATTTGCAACAGGTTCACTTTTAGGCAATTGTTCTGTCCCGGGTATTTGTTCAATTATTTGAGGAATTGGAGTATCCTGTATTTCATTTGCGCGTGGAGTAGCAGTAATTTCAGGTTGATTATATTCCTTCACAACTTCAACGGGGGCAACAATTGTTGGTTTTACAGGTTCTTCGGGTACTTCTGTTTCAATTACAGCTATAACAGCTCCTACCTGTACAACATCATCCTCTTTACAAAGTTGTTCTGATAATATTCCGGATACTGGTGATGGAACTTCTGAGTCAACTTTATCAGTTGCTATTTCCATTACTGCTTCGTCTGCCTCAACAAAATCACCTGGTTTTTTTAGCCATTTAATTATAGTCGCTTCAGCAACGCTTTCTCCCATTTTTGGCAGTAACAGCTGATATTTTGCCATAGAAAATTATATAGTTAGTCTTCACAAAACTAATTAAAACTGTCTAACTTTTTATATTCTTTTAATAAAGTATTCAACATTGATAATGACGCGATTGCGCTCCTTTCGATATTTTGGGCACGTTTACTACTAAATGTGAATTTCTTTATAAATGATCTTTCAGCAGATGCCACTCCTATCCAAACTGTTCCGACAGGCTTATCTGCTGTGCCACCATCCGGGCCTGCAATGCCGGTAATAGCAATTGCAAAGTCTGATTCAAATTTATTTAACGCGCCATTTACCATTTCGGTAACAGTTTCTTCGCTAACAGCGCCATATTTGAGTATGGTTTCATCTTTAACGCCTAATAAGTTTTCTTTTAAGGCATTGGCATAGGTTACCGCGCCACCCAAAAATACTTTTGATGAACCGGCATGCTGTGTTAATAAATGTGACAGGTAACCGCCAGTACAACTTTCTGCTACAGACAATGTCAGCCCATTCGTAGCCATTATATCCAATAAGGCTTTTTCAAGCGGCACATCTTCTTGTGCAACCACGGCAATGCCTACACGCTTAACAATACGTTCCGAAAATTCATCAACTTTTTGTTGTAAAAAAGCTGCATCATCGCCATCGGCACTCAACCTTAAACGTACTTGTCCTAATTTTGGCAAATACGCTAATTTTATATAAGATGGCAGGTCGTTTTCAATATCGGCTATCTTTTCAGCCAAAAATGACTCGCCTTCGCCAGATGTTAAAATGGTTTTGTGAATAATAACAGGCAGCTTAAAGGTTGATTTAAGTTTTGGGATCACCTCCTCTTCCATCATATACATCATCTCGAAAGGTACACCAGGCATCGAAACATATATTTTTCCTTTATAGTTAAACCACATCCCCGGCGCTGTACCATTCTTATTCAATATTACTTCGCAGTTTTCGGGTACTTGTGCCTGCAAGCGGTTAACCTCCAGCATTGGCCTGTTGTACTTTTCAAAAATCCGGTATACATTTTCTAATGCACCTTTACTTTCTACAAAGCCAACCCCAAAATATTCAGCCAATGTTTTTTTGGTAATGTCATCTTTTGTGGGGCCAAGTCCCCCAGTTATCAGGACAATTTCTGCACGCTCACTGGCTTCTGTCAACGCATTTAGTATATGCTGGCGATCATCAGACACCGACGAGATCTGTTTTACACGTATACCGGCGTTATTAAGCTGCTGAGCCATCCACGCCGAATTGGTATCAACTATCTGCCCTATGAGTATTTCGTCGCCGATGGTTATTATTTCTGCAAGCATGTTATTGATAATATGAACTACTGGTGTAATCGCTTTTCTTACTCAATTTCAGATCTTGTAATATAGTTGATTTCACCCTTAATGTTACGTTGTATGATTTATAATATCCAAATGGAAGCCATTGTATGGAAAGATCCCAGCAATGCAGATCGCGGTATATAGAAAAAGATGTAGCACTGCTGAGCGCACGGGCTTTTAAATCATAGTTAGTTGAATATTGGATCTTCCACTTTGGCGTAAGATTAAAATCCCCGCTTATCATAACAGTGTTAGTAGTGTTAGTACTGGTTACATTATTATTATAAGTATAACTATAATTGAACGAAATATTCCAGGGTATATTAAAATCAACATAAGCTGATGGGTCGCTGTTTAATAGTGCCAGTTTGTCTTCTTGCTGCGGTGTCATATTTTGCGCAGTATTACCAATTGGTTGCTGCGTTGTATGTGGATGAAACGAAGTTGAATTTAAACTACCGCTCATGGATATGCTAAAGCTTTGCAACTGGGGCAGTTTACCATCCTGGAACGTATAACGATTAGTCATATATGGATATTTTGTAATTGCGCCATTCATTATTGAATCCTTTGCAAAGGTTTCATAAGGATTAAAAGTTCCGTTAAAACTAATATTAACTTTTTGATGCAATATTGCAGTGTGGCCCGAAACAGATATAGGACTAAGCTTTAATGAATCAGCGGCAAAATTGTAAAAGGTAGAAAAAGTTAATCCATCCAATATTTTTATATGCTTGGGAGCGCTTGAAGTATCAGTTGCTTTTGGTTTTACTTTAGCCTCGATTGTATTATCTACCGAAAGGCTTATTCCTGCTTGTTTACCAGCCGAAGGGCCCCCATATACACCATTCTGAAATATAGAATAGGTAGTAAAGGTTGATGGATATGGGATAGTTGCATTACTTACTATAGTTTTATAATATCCATAACTTGGATCGGAGAAATCGGGTTTGTATTGAAAAGATAATGAAGGCGTCATCACCTCCCGAATATCTGTTAATTTACTATTCTTAAAGTGAAGTGTGCTATAAACTTTTGTTGAAACACCTGCACTCAGATTATATTCACCAGATCTTTTAAAACCGGAAATCGTATCAATAACCGGCTGAGAAGGATCAATTAAATTATTACGGTTATAACTTTCACTTATGCTTTGGAAATACCAGCGTTCGGTATAGTTTGCAGTAGCGGTGAACTGGAAGTATTTAAACAATGTTTGGTTAAAACCGATAGGTATCTGATGCTCAAGTCCATTTTGCATCCTTTTAAAAAGTGTATTACCCTGGAATAATTCTGCTTCGGGCACTGCATTAACCGTATTTGTTCCTTGTAAACTATAACCAATCGTTATTTTTTGATACCATTTTTGCGGGCCAACCCTGTCCTTTGAATCAAATGGGCTAATTGTTGACATATTGAAGTTAAAGGTTGGCAAATTAAGCGTAACTGTTTTAGCGGTAAGGTCCTGGCTATGTGAAAGGCTTACTGTAAGGTTAAAAGGTGTACCCGCCCATACCTTGCCATAAGCGATACTTGAACTTAAGTTATTTTGTGTTAGTGCCTGTAAATTATAATTTATTGAAGCAGGGTTATTTTGATAAAATGTTGAAGTACCTGCATTTACGGAGGCACTAAACGTACTACCTGGGCTGGCATTAGGATTTTGCGAATGTGACCATGTAATATTAAAATCCTTTTGAGGAGGATCACCCTGAAGGCCATAGTTATGAGATCCATAGCTAAGTGAAATATTACCTGAATATTCGTATCTGCTTAAATATTGTATGGATTCATTTAATTCATATGATCCTTTTGCATACAATGTACCCTGAGTTGTAAAATCCACATAATCATTCAATGCAACATAATAACCAAGGTTTCTGATATAGAACCCTAATTTTTGATCCTCGCCAAAAGTTGGCAGTATAAGTCCTGACGTTCGGGTATCGGGTTTTGGGAAAAATCCAAACGGAACGGCAAGCGGCAGCGGTACGCCTTCAACTTCAAGATAAGCCGGGCCAGAAATTATTCGTTTTTGCTCGCCAATACCACGTGTAATTACAATACCAAAATCTGTCTCTGGAAAAGGTTTGTCGCAGGTACTGAAAAGCACGTTACGGTATGCAGCTTCATTATCGTTTAACTTTTTAACCTGCCCACCCGAGATAAAGTTACCATCCTGTTCCGAAGCCGGGTTGTACACCTTACCTTTCTTAGTTTCATAATTAAAAAGCAATGAGTCTGATTCTACAGGTTTATCCTTGCCTTGTTTGGATATGGGCCTGCCTATGTACCTGTGTGTTCGCGGGTCGATACTTCCACTGGCGTATATCAGGTGTTTCTTTTGATCAACTCTAATATAGTCGGCATCCATTTCAATATCCTGATATTTTACACGGGCCTTCCCATAAAAATATAAAATATTGTGAACCTTATCAACAATGGTCGAATCCTCGGCAGTACCCTTCACTTCAGATGATAAACCATTATTATCAGCTTTTGAAGCATCTTTTTTTACAATAGTACCTTTTGTGGTTTTTGTTTTTGCACCTTTAATGGTTGTAGTATCCTTAATTCGAAGCAGTTTCCTGTCTTTTATGGAGTCGAGTTTAATAATAGTATCAGCAATTGGTTTAAGGTAATTATTACCGCTTTTTTTAGGAGCAGCCATAGCATTTACCATTAAAACAATTTCAAGCAGAAAAAACAGCCTAATGAATTTCAAAATCAATTATGAATAGTATTTTTGCAGAAACAATTAACAGCGTTCAAACATAATGAAAAATAAAATATTGAAAAGATTGATTTGCAGTTTATCATTATTACTGACGTACTTTTCGCTATTTTCATTCCCAAATATTGATTCTTTAAAAAAAGATACGGTACCCGGCAATGCTTATAAAATAAGAACTATTATTATTGATGCAGGTCACGGTGGTCGGCCATCAGGCACAACTGGCCATTATTCTCACGGTGCATCAGGGTCATATTCTTTTGAAAGAAATGTAACGCTTGCTATTGCACTAAAATTGCAAACAGCAATAGAAAAAAACCTGGATGGTGTTAAAGTAGTTTTAACCCGCAGTACTGAAGATGATGTTTCTTTTGAAAGGCGGGCAGAAATTGCCAATGAAAACAGAGGCGACCTCTTCATTTCTATTCACTGTAATTCATTACCAGATAAGGTAATACACGAACACGGAAAGAGGATCCATGTTGCTGACCGTTCAGGCAAGGGCGTATTATTACTGGTTTATGGATTTCATCGTACTAAAGAAGAAGAGGCAGCAATAGGTAAAAAATTATTCCAGGATGAGGATTTTAGTGAAAACGATAATGGTGGTTTTGACCCTAATGACCCTACGGATGTTATATTAATGAATACCATTAAAACAAAATATCGCAAACAAAGTATACATCTGGCAGACCTTATTAACTCTGAGTTTGTTGATCATGATGGAAGGCACAGTGACGGGGTAATAGAACAAGGAATTTATGTACTTTGCCACAGTGCTATGCCTGCAGTATTAGTTGAAACGGGGTTTATTAACAATCCGGATGACGAGGCATATTTAAATTCTGAGAGTGGCCAGGATGAAATAGTAGCGTCTATTGTAAGGGCATTGGGAAACTATAAACAAGAAGTAGAAGATGCATCGGAATGATCAAATCTCAGTTATTATTAGATTTGATAATACCTGCATCTAAATTTATCTTAAAATACATCTATAACTATGAAAATATCAAACGAAACTAAAGTTGGAATACTTACTGTAATAACCATAACTATATTGATATTGGGTTATAGTTACCTAAGCGGAAACGATGTGTTTTCCAGATCGAATAAGTATTATGCTATTTATAAAAGTGTCGATGGCCTTTCAGTATCAAAACCTGTGTTGGTAAATGGTTTCCAGATTGGTCAGGTTTCTAATATGCGCCTGCGCCCGGATGGGCGAACTGTAGTAGAGTTCAATATAAATCCGCAATATAATGTGCCATCAAATACGCTTGCACAACTAGTAAGTACCGACCTTTTAGGAGGAAAAGCGATCAGTTTTGAATATGGCGACAGCAAACAATTTGCCCAGGATAAAGATACCTTACGCGCCGACATACAAGGTAGTTTAGCCGAAAGCTTACAGCCAATACAAATGAAAGCTGAACATTTAATATCAAAGTTGGACTCATCGCTTGCTGCTGTTAACAAAATTTTGAACCCGAATTTCCAAAAAAATGTAGACAGAAGTTTCACAAGCATAGCCAACTCACTACAAACACTTGAGGGTACCACAAAAAAAATAGATGCGCTGGTAGGCGGCCAATCTGAACATATTAACAATATAATGGCTAATGCAGAGGTTGTTTCGAGTGATTTAAAAACCAGTTCCGCACATTTAACAGGCATAACCTCAAATTTTGAAAAGGTTAGTACCGACCTTGCAAACTCAAATGTTAAGCAAACACTGGAAAATGCTAATAAAACTTTAGCCGAGCTACAGGCTACTATGAGTAAGATCAATAACGGAAAGGGTTCATTAGGCTTACTGATAAATGATGACAAGATGTACAAAAATCTGAATGCCGCTACTGCGAGCTTAGATAGTTTGTTCATTGATATTAAGGCAAATCCTAAACGTTACGTACACTTTTCGGTATTTGGCGGTGGCAGCAAAAAGAATTAGTTTACACTAGCTGCAAACCGTTATTCTCCTATAACAAAGGTCTTTCCTTCAATTGCTAACTCTGTATTTGGAAAGATGGTTCTTGCTTCGTCAAGCAATTCGGTAAGCGTTTTGTACCGGGCGGAGAAGTGCCCCAGCAATAATTTCTTTGCATGGGTATTTAATGCTACCTGTGCAGCTTGCAGGGCTGTTGTATGGTAGGTGCTTTGCGCACGTTCCAGCATATCGTGTAAAAATGTAGATTCATGATATAACAGATCCACATTCTTTATTTGTTCAAAATATCGTTCGCTATAAATAGTGTCAGAACAATAGGCATAGCTTTTAGGTTCTTCAGGCGCAGAAGTAAGTAATTCATTCTTATATACCTCACCATTGGGCGCAGTATAATCACGGCCCTTTTTTAACGCAGTATAGAATTCAACAGGTACGTTAAACTCTTCTAACTTTTCTTTCAACAGCTTTCTGTTACGTTTTTTTTCCCTGAATAAAAATCCCGTGCATGCAATGCGATGATCAAGCGGTATGGTTTCTACAGTAACATCCTGATTATCCAAAATTACTTTAGGCTCATCAGGCGTTGTATTTATATAGTTGATAGGATATTGTAAAACTGTTTCAGAATATTTCAATTGCAACTCGATGATCTCTCTTAAATGAGCTGGTGCAAAAAGCATTAAAGGTTTAGTACGGCCATTAAGATGTAACGATGATAACAGGCCTACTAAGCCCAAATAATGATCGCCATGAAGATGACTGATGAAAATATAATCTATTCGACTGGCTTTAACGCCAAAATGCAGTAACTGCTGCTGTGTGCCTTCGGCACAATCAATTAAATATAAGCGCTCATTGATATTGAGCGCCTGTGAGGTTGGATTTCTGTTAAATATAGGGGTTGCTGAACTGCTGCCAAGTATTGTTACCTCAAATTTCATATAGGGTAAACAATAATTGTGGTTATTTTGCTTCCTTTTTTAGTTCTTTTTCTATTTCTTCCATAAATATGAGGTCGATAGCCTCTTCTGATGTTGGAACAATAGAAAGTATGGTATCCAATTGCGAAATAGTGATAAGGCGGCCTATAGCATCGCATAAACCAGCCAGAATAAATACACCATCAGCATTTTTACATAAACGATGACCAACAAGCAAACTGCTTAAGCCTGATGAATCAGCAAATTTCACTTGCGAAAGATCAAGAATGATGTTTCTTTGCCCTTCAGCATTAATGAGTATAAGCTCTGATTTAAGTTGTGGTGTAACCAATGAATTTAGCTTTGATTCATTAAGTTTCACTAGTATGTATTTTTCGTGTTTATCAATCGCAAATTTCATTTTAATAATTTAAAGTGCTAAGATAGAATATTATTTATAAATAAAATCATATTGCCTGCAATGCATTTGTTATCGCTGTCTCTACCCTATTCAATACATTAATGTTTTCTGGCTTTACAAATGTTTCACCTGTAATTTTTTCATAAAGCTCAATGTATCTGTCTGATATGGACTGAACGATCTCCTCGGTCATTTCAGGCACCCTTTGCCCATCCTTGCCCTGGAAACCATTTTCAATAAGCCATTTTCTTACAAATTCTTTTGATAGTTGTTTTTGTGGTTCACCACTTGCCTGGCGTGCTTCATAGCCATCACTATAAAAATATCGTGATGAATCCGGAGTATGTATTTCATCTATTAAATAGATGATGCCATCAGCTTTTCCAAACTCATATTTAGTATCAACTAAAATTAAACCTTGCTTTTTTGCTATTTCAGTACCACGCTGGTATAGTGCTTTAGTATAGTTTTCGAGCTGAATATAATCTTCTTCAGATACAATACCCTTTTTCAATATTTCCTCGCGCGATATATCTTCATCATGCCCTACCGATGCTTTGGTAGTTGGAGTAATGATCGGCTCCGGAAGTTTATCATTTTCTTTAAGGCCTTCAGGTAAACTTACACCACACACCTGCCTTTTGCCTGCACTATATTCACGTGCTGCATGCCCGGCTAAATAACCACGAATTACCATTTCAACTTTAAAAGGCTCGCAAATACGGCCAATAGTAACGCTCGGATCAGGAACACTAACTACCCAGTTAGGTACAATATCAGCAGTGGCTTTTAAAAATCCGGCTGCTATCTGGTTCAAAACCTGGCCTTTAAATGGTATCGCCTCGGGCAACACCACATCAAATGCCGAAATACGATCAGTAACTACCATTGCCAGGTAATGGTTATCTATAGTATAAACATCGCGTACTTTTCCTTTATAAAAACCTGTCTGGCCAGGTAAGTTAAAGTGTGTTTCTTTTATTGCGTTCATTTTAGTCAATTGTGAATAGATAACGGTGAGTTGAATACATGAGCTTTACTTACTCACTACTGACTGCTCACCACTCACTAAATTATTGTATATCTCCGTAAGCTGCTAATATCTTTCTAACTAGTTTGTGCCTTACTACGTCTTCGCCGCTTAGGTAAACTATTTCAATACCTTTAATATCGGTAAGTATACGCAGCGCAGTATGCAAACCGGATTGTTGTTTTTTAGGTAGATCTATCTGTGTAACATCCCCCGTAACAATAAACTTAGCTGATGGCCCCATACGGGTTAAAAACATTTTTAACTGCATATCGGTAGCATTCTGAGCCTCATCCAAAATCACAAAGCAATTATCAAGCGTTCGCCCACGCATAAATGCTAATGGAGCGATCTCAATAGTACGATTTTCAAGGTAAAGCTTTAATTTTTCAGCAGGAATCATATCATCCAGCGCATCATATAAAGGGCGCAGATACGGGTCTATCTTTTCTTTCAGATCACCCGGCAAAAATCCGAGATTCTCGCCTGCTTCAACCGCGGGCCTTGTTAAAATTATACGTTTTATCTCTTTGTTTTTCAGTGCTCTAACCGCCAATGCAACAGCAGTATAGGTTTTACCTGTACCGGCAGGGCCAATGGCGAAAAGTATATCGCTTTGATTAATACAATCAACCATTTTTCGCTGGTTGGCTGTACGCGCTTTTACCATCACTCCATTAGGGCCAAATACAATAACCTCGCCACTTGCAAACTTATCAGCTGTCGGATCTGATACCGAAGTTACCGATGCCTTTGCGCCCAATATTCGCTCAAGATCGGTAATATTAAGCGTTTCATATTTTTCAACATGATCAAGCAGGTGGCTAAATCTTTCTTGAAAAATATTTATCTCCTGCTCATCGCCTAATACCTTAACTTCGCTGCCACGCGCCACTAATTTTAGCTTTGGGTACTGCTTTTTTATGATCTCGAAGTGATCATTGTTCGGTCCCCACAATACAGCTGGGTTAATATTTTCAATTGATAATTTAAGCTCGTTCAATACAAATTGATTTATAAGTTGCAGATTTTTATGAATTAAAAATTGATATTTGCAGCATCCAATGCTTCTACAAGATTAGTAATAAAATTTTAAAATATTAATGGCAATAATAACATTAACTACAGATTTGGGCGATAAAGATATTTATCAGGCTGCCCTGAAAGGCAGCATCCTGAAATTGTTGCCAACTGTAAATATTGTTGATATAACCAATAGCGTTTCGGCATTCAATATACAGCAAGCTGCGTTCATTTTAAAGAATAGTTTTCATTATTTTCCCGAGGCTACCGTACACCTTATCGGTATTGATACGGTTTTCAGTACTTCAACACGGTACCTAGCAATAAGATATAAAAATCATTATTTTGTGGGTGCAGATAACGGCATTTTTTCATTAATGTTTAATAATGAGCCCGATGAGGTTGTCGAAATAACAATTATGCAGGATCTTAAATTTCTTCATTTTCCTTTAGCTGATATTTTTGTTAAAGCCGCATGCCATCTGGCAAATGGCGGTAAACTCAATGAAATAGGTATACCTACAAGTGATATAGAGAAGAAAATGAACCTCCAGCCTGTAGTTGATAAAAATCAGATAAAAGGCTCTGTCATCTATATAGATTCTTTTCAAAACGTAATTACCAATATAACTAAGGAATTTTTTAACAATGTACAGCGAGGAAGACGTTTTATTTTGTATTTTAAACGCAATGAAACTATCAGCCATTTAAGCTGGCATTATAACGAGGTACCTGAAGGCGAAAAATTATGCCTTTTTGGTATTAGTGACCATTTAGAAATTGCTATTAACAAAGGCAATGCAAGTGGATTATTGGGCTTAAACCTTGGCGATAGCGTAATACTTGATTTTGAATAACAACCCTTTATGAAAAAAATAATTTTACTAGTTCTATTTTCCTTTTTTTTAGCTGGCACCTATGCCCAAACCAATACCGACTCATTAGCATATCAGGCTCAACGGGGAAAAATTAACGGCATGCTGGCCCAGCGTAAACAAAAGTTTGGTCAGTATGATGAAAGCCTGAGCAAGCATACTGGTATTTTCGGGATGCAAACCAAAAATGATATTCGCCATTCGAATGATATTTTAATGGATATTGTTAAAACAGATGATGATATTTTCCTGCAAACAAAAATATTATTAGACTACCGTACATTCGAGCAAAAAGAGGTTCAGAATCATTCGATTGAAGCTGATAGCAGTAATATAGGTTTCATGACCACCATAAATAAATTGCGCGAACAAAATGAGAAATTAAAACAGGAGGCTGCGGTTGAAGAGTTGCAAAGGCAAAAAACCAAACAAATATCCCTGGCAATAATTTTTGCGCTTATTATGGGTGTTTTGTTTCTTTTGAGAGCTAAATATGTCAAGAAGGACTAACCCCGGTTCATTGCATATAAACTTTATTAATTAAACCATTATCAGCTGTGAACTAAATGAAATTAACCATATACGGGGCCGCCCGCCAGGTAACCGGCAGCATGCATTTGCTGGAGATTGCCCAATATAAAATATTGATTGACTGCGGGCTTGATTATGAGAAAGATCACAGCATACAATTAAATGAAGATTTTCCGTTTGATCCAGCTGAAATAGATGTTGTAATACTTACCCATGCCCATATTGATCATTCGGGTAATTTGCCTACACTTGTTCGTTTAGGTTTTTCCGGACAAATATTAAGCACCCCACCTACTGCGGACCTTACTGAATTATTGCTACTCGATTCTGTAAGTATTTTTATGCGTAAGGCGCAAAAAAAAGGCAAGTATGGCAAAAGCAAATTCAATAGTGGAAGTCAACCATTATATCTGCAAAAGCATGTAATGGATACCATGGATCGCTTTGTAACCATTGGCTTCAATAAATCCTTCCGCATTAATGGTGATATCGAACTTACATTTATACCAGTGGGCCACTTATTGGGGGCTGCGGCAGCTGTATTAAAAATAAATGACCAGGGGACTGAAAAAACAATAGCCTTTACCGGCGATATTGGCCGGAAAAGCTACCCGGTTTTAAATGATCCCGAAAATTTACCACAGGTTGATTATCTGGTATCAGAATCCACTTATGGCGGAAGGTTTCATAGCAAAGGCAAATCTGTTGAAGAAACACTGGTAGAAGTTATTGAAAAAGCTTGTATAAAAGAACAGGGCCGAATGATCATCCCTGCATTTAGTATCGGGCGTACACAATCTCTAGTGTTTGCACTTAATAAGATATTCAGCAGCGGATTATTGCCCCCTGTTAAGGTTTTTGTTGATAGCCCAATGGCTTCTATGGCCACAGGGATTTATCGCAAGTACCATAACCTGGTTAACCAGGAAGCTCAGGATTTTTACAAAAATCAGGGCGATGAATTTGAGTTTGATAACCTAACCTATGTTGAAACGCTGAAGGATAGCAGGCAAGTATCCAATTATTTTGAGCCATGTATAATTATCTCATCAGCAGGAATGCTGGAAGGCGGCAGAATACAGGATCACCTGTTTTATAATATTCAGAATTATTATTGTACCATTCTTTTCATTGGTTATTGCGCCAAAGGTACTTTGGGCCATCGTTTATTGCGCGGAGATTCTATTGTGCATATCAAAGACCGTGACCTGGCAGTATATGCCACAATCAAACAAACCGATGTATTAAGCGCACACGGCGATCATGAAGATTTGGTGAACAATGTTCATCAGCAGGATAAAACAAGGCTTAAAAGTGTTTTCCTGGTACATGGCGAAACAGAAAGTATGCAAGCGTTAGCCGATAGCTTAGAGTTTGATGGCTATAAGGTAGTATTGCCTGAAAAGGGAATTAGCTACGAATTATAGCTATAATGTCATTGCGAGCGATAGCGTAGCAACCTCGTCGCTTTAATATTAAACGAGAAGAGGTTGCTTCGTCGTACCTCCTCGCAATGACAAAGCTTTTATTTTACTTCTTAAAATGCTCAATAATTAAGCTGGCCAATTCAACGCCTATCCTCTCCTGTGCTTCATTAGTAGCAGCACCAATGTGTGGAGTTAAAGAAATCTTTGGATGCTTAAGTATTTCCTCGCGTGGAGTTGGTTCGTTATCGAATACATCTAATGCCGCGAAAGAAACCTGGCCACTGTTCAAGGCACCAATCAATGCTAATTCATCAATTAAACCACCGCGTGATATATTAACCAGGCCAACACCTTTTTTCATTTGAGCTAACTCATCAGCACCAATAAGGGCCTTATCAACAAATGGAGTATGTAGTGTTATAAAATCCGCTGTTTTGATGATCTCATCAAGTGTAGCTGATTTAACATTTGCTTTTACTTTAATACCACCTCCTAAAACCAATTCTAGTTCAGGATTGAACGGATAAAGATCATACGCCAAAACATCCATGCCTACTCCAATAGCTATTTTAGCCACTTCGCGACCGATACGGCCAAAACCTACTATGCCTAATATTTTACCACGCAGTTCAACACCTTTGGCATAAGCCTTTTTAAGATCATTGAATTTAGTGTTACCCTCAACAGGCATTTTACGGTTGCTATCCGCTAAAAAGCGTACACCTCCAAATAACTGTGCAAATACCAGTTCGGCAACTGATAATGAAGATGAAGCAGGGGTGTTATAAACACCTATACCTTTTTGTTTGGCATAGTCAACATCAATATTATCAACTCCTACCCCACCTCTGCCTATCAATTTAAGGTTTGGTGTGGCATCTATCAAAGCTTTACGAACTTTAGTAGCACTACGTACAGTAATGGCATCATAAGCCTGTAATTTTTCAGGAAGTTCATCCTGTGGTATATTATTAGTATCTACTATAAAACCGGCATCCTCCAGCATTTTTTTGCCTATCGGATCAATACCGTCATTAGCTAATATTTTTATCATCTTTTAGTTGATTAGGTTGGATTGAGTTAATTAGGTTGATTAAGTTAATTATGAACTTAATCAACCAATTAACATATTACTTATTTTTCTCAGCAAATTCACGCATTATGTCGATCAAAACGTAAACGCTGGTGATTGGCAATGCATTGTAGATAGAAGCTCTGAAACCGCCAACACTTCTGTGCCCTTTAATTCCAACGATCCCTTTTTCGTCGCATAATTTAAGGAATGGTTTCTCATGCTCAGGGTTTTCAACTACAAAACAAACATTCATATGTGAGCGATCTTCAACTGCACACACACCTTTAAATAGTGGATTGCGGTCAATTTCTTCATACAATACTCTTGATTTTGCTTCGTTTTCTTTTTCAATAGCTTCAACCCCACCTTTTGATTTTAGCCAGTTTAGCGTAAGCATTGAAACATATATAGCAAATACCGGAGGGGTATTATACATTGAACCACCTTCAATTTGAGTTTGATAGTTTAACATAGCAGGTATTTTACGACCTGTTTTGCCTAAAATATCATCCTTAATAATTACCAGTGTAACACCGGCAGGGCCCATATTTTTTTGCGCACCAGCATAAATAAGACCAAAGTCAGCAACGTTTACCTTACGGCTGAATATATCAGACGACATATCACAAACTACAGGCACAGGTGACTTAAAGAATTTATGTAGCTGGGTTCCGTAAATGGTATTGTTTGATGTGATGTGGAAATATGCTGCATCGGCAGGTATTTCAAAGTCTTTAGGTATAAAAGTAAAGTTGCTTTCTTTTGCTGTTGCAACAATTTGCGCTTCACCAAAATACTTAGCCTCTTTTAATGCCTTATTTGCCCATACCCCCGATTCCAGGTAAGCGGCTTTTCCGCCCTCTGGCAATAAATTATACGGTGCCATAGCAAACTGTGTGCTTGCACCGCCTTGTAAAAACAATACTGAATAACCTTCGGGAACGCTGAACAGTTCTTTAACTAATTTTACAGCTTCTTCCAAAACAGCTTCAAACTCTGGCGAGCGGTGTGAAATTTCTAGTATAGAAAGACCTATACCGTTAAAATCAACTACTGCTGCTGCAGCCTGTTTTAAAACCTCATGAGGTAAAATGCCGGGTCCGGCACCAAAATTATGTTTCATATTATTAGCAATTTATAGCTAAATACGCCATTAACAACTTAGTACTTAGCTGCGCCGAAGTTAATTAATTTGACAAAATATATAGACATTATTTGCTTTTTTTTCAAAGAAAATACAATTCATACACAAATACCGTTTTAGCAAATAGTATCGGTTTGTATTACCTTTTAATTTTTGACCACGATCACTTTATGTTCAGGTGCTTTAATGCAGAAATAGTAGCCGCCGGATCATTTGATGAAAATACCGAACTACCTGCTACGAGTACATCGGCACCTGCATCAACCAGTTTTGTTATATTATTTAAATCAACTCCACCGTCAACTTCAATCAACAATTCAGGGTTATACCTTCTTTTTAGTGCTTTAATATCACTTAGTTTTTTGTAAGTATTATCAATAAATTTTTGCCCGCCAAAACCTGGGTTAACCGACATTATGAGTACCATATCCAAATTGGTTATAATATCCTCTAATAACGCCACTGTAGTATGCGGATTTATTGCCACACATGCCTTACAACCCAATTCCTTTATAACTTGTATGGTACGATGAAGATTCTGACAAGCCTCATAATGAACCGTAATACTTGCGGCACCGGCTTCTTTAAAATCATGCAAATAACGATCGGGTTCAACTATCATTAAATGAACATCTAAAGGTTTTTTAGCATGTTTATAAACAGCCTTAATTACGGGCAATCCCAATGAAATATTAGGCACAAACATTCCGTCCATTACATCAACGTGTATCAGATCAGCCTCACTGTTGTTAATTAGTTCAATATCTCGTTGTAGATTGGCAAAATCGGCAGCTAATATGGATGGTGCAACTAAATGGTTCATAGTTTCAAAGATAGGAATTAGTCGGAAAGTCCGAAAGAAGGAAAGTCTGAAAGAATTATGATTAATTGTTAATCGGCATCAATTGTAATAGTGTATAAAGCTAACTAGGACTTATGGACTTTGCCGATTTTCACACTGACTAATCACAATTTAATAATAGATCATAATACTTTCTCATGAGCACTGTATCGTAATTAACAAGCGAGCTATAGGCTTCAGATACCAATTCATTCAAAATTGAAGCGCCGAGTTGCCCTGCTCCATTGGGAATGGAGTCATAGTATTTAATTAAATCTTTAACCCTGATAATTTCATATAACAATTTCTGGATCAGATCTGTTTGTGAACTATTCTGTAACCCCGGTGTATTATTAAGGAAATCTAGAGGATCTTCAGTAGTAGATGTCATTTTTCAATAGAAAGATCAGCTTTTTGCAACTATATAACAAGTAGAAAGGTTTAAAATTAGTTTTTGTTTTAAATTTTATAATAAATTTTCAAATAAACAACAAAGCCCTCATTTAGAGGGCTATATTTTTATTATTTCATGCTAATTATTGCTTAGCTGCTTCCGGTTTTGGTAATAATACCTTTCTTGAAAGCTTGAATTTGCCTTGTTTATCAATCTCAAGCAATTTTACACGCACTTCATCGCCAATTTGGAATATTCCGTCCATAGTTTCGATTCTGCGGTGATCAATTTCAGAGATGTGTAATAAACCGTCTTTACCTGGCATAATTTCAACAAATGCACCAAAAGGCATAATTGATTTTACTTTACCTTCGTATATTTCACCAACTTCAGGTTTTGAAGCTATGGCTTTTATGCGGGCTACTGCTTTATCAATTGCTTCTTTGTTATCAGCAAATATTTGAACTACACCCTGGTTGCCAACTTCCTCAATTGAGATAGTAGCACCGGTTTCGCGTTGCATTTCCTGGATGATCTTTCCTCCCGGGCCAATTACCGCACCGATGTATTCTTTATCAATACGGATAGTGATAATACGTGGTGCATGTGGTTTGTAATCTTCACGTGGCTCAGTAATGGTTTTAGCCATTTCGCCAAGAATATGTAAACGCCCCTCTTTAGCCTGATCTAATGCTTTGGTTAATACTTCGTATGATAAACCATTGATCTTTAAGTCCATTTGAACAGCAACTATACCATTTTTGGTACCTGTTACTTTAAAGTCCATATCGCCTAAGTGATCTTCGTCTCCAAGTATATCAGAAAGGATAGCATATTTAGTGCCCATTTCGTTAGTGATCAATCCCATAGCTATACCTGAAACCGGGTTAGTAATTTTGATACCCGCATCCATTAATGCTAATGTACCAGCACAAACCGTAGCCATTGATGATGAACCGTTTGATTCCAAAATATCAGAAACTATACGAATAGTGTAAGGATTTGCATCCTCGGCAGGTAATACACGTTTTAATGAACGCATAGCCAAGTTACCGTGACCAATTTCTCTACGGCCAGCTCCTCTGTTAGGGCGAACCTCACCGGTTGAGAAACCAGGGAAATTATAGTGTAATAAGAATTTTTGGTAACCATTGATGAACGCGCCATCAATCATTTGCTCATCGTCTTTAGCACCTAGGGTAACTGATGTTAATGATTGAGTTTCACCACGTGTAAACACAGCAGAACCGTGAGCAGCAGGCAAATAACCAACTTCGCTCCATATAGGGCGTATTTGTGTGGTTGTACGTCCGTCAAGGCGTTTACCTTCATCTAAAACTAAATTACGGATAGCGTCATATTCCACATCGTGATAATATTTTTTCGCTAATGACTTAGTAATATCATCTATCTCGCCTAAAGTAGCTATGTATTCGTCACGTACCGCTTTGAATTTAGCACCACGCTCGTCTTTACCTGAAGCTTCACCTGCAATAGCGTAAACTTTATCATAAGTTGCAGCATATATAGCTTTCTCTAACTCATCATTACTATGCTCGTGGTTATAAACGCGTTTTTCGGTTTTGCCAACTTCAATAGTTAATTGTTTTTGTACAAAACATTGTATTTTGATAGCTTCGTGTGCAAATTTAATAGCTTCAACCAGTTCAGCTTCTTGTATTTCGGCACTTTCACCTTCAACCATGTTAATGTCATGCTCGCTACCGGCAACAATAAATTCTAATGTTGCTGTTTGCAATTGGCTTAAAGTTGGGTTGATAACTAATTTACCATCAACTTTAGCTACACGAACTTCTGATATAGGGCCGTTGAAAGGGATATCAGAAACAGATAATGCAGCTGATGCAGCTAAACCTGCTAAACAATCAGGCATGATATCTTTATCAGCTGATATTAAAGTTATCATTACTTGTGTATCAGCATGATAATCTTCAGGGAACATTGGGCGTAATGCGCGGTCAACCAAACGTGAGATCAAAACCTCATAATCTGATAAACGTGCCTCACGGCGTAAAAATCCACCCGGTATACGCCCGGTGGCAGCATATTTTTCTTGATAATCAACAGAAAGAGGTAAAAAATCAACTCCTTCTTTTGCGTCAGGCGATGAAACCACGGTAGCTAATAACATGGTATCACCCATTTTTATTACTACCGATCCATCAGCTTGTTTGGCCAGTTTTCCTGTTTCGATCTCGATGGTGCGGCCGTCACCTAAATCGATTACTTTTTTAATTACATTCATCTTTTTTGTGTTGTGATGCGCTTTCATCTTTAGGGCGCATCGGTTTTATTTGTGTGTAAAATTGTTTTTCAGAAAGTAAAAAAGCCATCCCCTTAAATTTGAGACGGCTTTTTGTTTGGTACCTGCAGATATTATTTAATGATATCCCTTAGTGCTAATGCTTTGATGATAGCACGATACCTGGCTATATCTTTTTTGTATAGGTAAGCCAGCAATGCGCGGCGTTTACCTACTAATTTTTGCAGTGATAACTGGGTAGAAAAATCGTGTTTGTTTTTCTTTAAGTGACCTGTTAAATGAGCAATACGTGTGGTGAATAATGCTACCTGACCTTCGGCTGAACCTGTATCGGTTACACTTTTACCGTGTTTTTCGAAAATCTCTGATTTCCATTCTTTACTTAAATACATTACTTTGAATAATACTAAAGCGTTAATAATTTTTGTTAATTGAGGTGCAAAGGTAATGTTTTAATTCAAAAGTCAAAAATCAAAAGCTATAAACAATCATCATAATTATATCTTGTTATTTTTGATTTGAATAACCATCCTTTTTTTTGACTTTTGAATTTTAATTTTTGACCTCATGCCATACGCCACTTACGAATCTGAACTTCGTGTACGCCCTGACGATATTGATATGTTCAATCATGTTCATAACAGTAAATACTTTGACTATGTACTGGCCGCCAGATATGACCAGATGGAACGCTGTTATGGGCTTAGCATGGAATCATTTATGGAACGTGGTTTTGGCTGGTTGGTACGTACTGTTTATATGGATTACAAACGCCCGCTAAAAATGAGCGATTATTTTTTAGTAAGAACCGGTATAGTTAGTATTGATGAAAAGAAATGCAAGGTACATTTTGAGATCGTCAGCAAAACGACCAACAAAACCTGTTGCGACGGCTGGTTTGATTTTGTGCTGATAGACCTTAAAACCAATAAAGGTGTATTGATTCCAAAGGATATTATTGAGCATTATTTAAATTGATCAAGCGCAGTGCAATCACATACAAATGATGTTTTATTGATTTCAAACTTTAGATATTATGAGTCTTTCCTTTTCGTTCAAGGTCGCCTATAAAATCGGTGAGTTCCATAATAAAAACATCAAGTGATACGGCCGACTGCTTTAAATAATCTATCATTTTTTTAACCTGAGCCGGTGAGTTTACAAAACTGCTGATAATGTTTGTTATGCCCAGAATATTGGCTACAGGCTGCCTCACCCTATGCGATGTCATAAACATCATATCTTCAAGTCCTTTTATATATTCTTTAAGATAATCATCAGCTTTTTTAAGTTCATTGCAGATCAAATCTAATTCAGTCGCGCGTTTTTCTTTTTCATTGTTTTGAAAAACAAGTTCTTTGTTAGCTATAATTAATTCGGCTGCACGGTTTTCCTTTTCAGTATTTTGAAAAGCAAGTTCAATATTGGCTAATATTAATTCAGCTGCACGATTCTCTTTTTCCTCATTTTGAAAAACAAGCTCCTTGTTGGCTACTATTAATTCAAATGCACGGTCTTCTTTCTCTTTATTTTGAAAAGCGAGCTCTGTATTAGCAATAATAAGTTCAGACGCACGGGCTTCCTTCTCCTGATTCTGGAAGGCTAACTCAATATTAGCCAATATTAGTTCGGCGGCACGTTTTTCTTTTTCCTGATTCTGGAAAACAAGTTCTTTGTTGGCAATTATCAATTCGGCCGCACGGTCTTCCTTCTCCCGGTTCTGGAAGGCGAGTTCTGTGTTGGCAATAACTAACTCAGCAGCGCGATTCTCTTTCTCCTGATTTTGAAAAGCAAGTTCAACGTTAGCTATTATTAATTCAGCAGCGCGTTTCTCTTTTTCTCCATTTTGAAAAATGAGTTCTTTATTTGCGGCTAGTAATTCATTCGCTTTGTTTAATTTTCGCATCGGCATATATAGTGACCGGCGTGAGCCATACCACCCTACTTAATTGTGTATGATTAGGTTACTTAAGTAAAGGTAACTAAAGAATACCGAAAAAGGTTTTAAAAATTAAATCATATTATTATAGTTATTAATTTCTTAACCTAAAAAGCTCCCTCAATCAAATCACCATAAAAGTCCATTATACTCATACCTGCAGCACGTACCTGTTGCGGTATAAGGCTGGCCGCTGATTGCCCGGGAGTGGTATTCACTTCTATAAAGTAAAAATCAAGAGTATCTTCTAATAATATAAAATCAATACGCACCATGCCTTTGCAGTTAAGGCGCAGATAAATCTCTGTCAATATTTCGGCGATCTTATCGTTTAGTTCAGCGCTAAGGTCTGCAGGGGTAATTTCTTCAGATGCACCAGCTGTATACTTAGCCTCATAATCAAAAAACTCTTTAAAGCTAATGATCTCAGTTGCAGGCAAAACAGTTATTTTGCCCTTAATTCTTGCTATCCCTCTGCTAAATTCCCGGCCCTTAATAAACTCTTCAACTAATACCTGGTCATCTTCATGAAAAGCTTTTTCCAAAGCCTCGGGCAAACCTGCTATATTGTGTACTTTGCTCATCCCAACACTGCTGCCTCCGTTATTTGGCTTAATAAACAACGGAAACTTCAAGTTAGCGGCAATGGTAGCTACATCATGCCCATCTTTTTTATGCAGTTGCATTGACCGGGCCGCATTAAGCCCATGTATCCCATGTACAATTGTTTTGGTATAGGCTTTATTCATGGTAATTGCAGATGTGGTGGCATCGCAGGTGTTATACGGTATACCCAACATATCAAGGTAACCTTGCAATTTACCATCCTCGCCGGGGGTACCATGTATGGTGATAAATGCAAAATCAAATTGCACCTTCTCCCCTTTTACAGTTATACTAAAATCATTCTTATCAACATTAACTTCCCCCTCGCTGCCATTATAAAACCAGCCATCGCGATTAATTAATATGGTGTAAAGAGTGTATTTGTTTGGATCAAGATTTGCCGCAATGTTTTTAGCACTTTTAAGCGAAACTTCATACTCACCGGTAAATCCTCCGGCACAAAGGGCTATGTTTTTTGTTATCATGGTATTAATAGTCGGACAGTCGGGAAAGTCCGGAAGTCCGAGGGATTATTTGTTCAAATTTAAAAATAAAAGAGAGTTTTTATAATTTGAAATCTAAGAGGCTAAGATTATTTACTTGCTAAAACCTTATCAATAAATAATCTGCTGACTTACGGGCTTTCTGACTTTCCGACTATTAGAAATAATCCTTATGTTTGATTGCTGATTAAGCATGAATACCTTATAAATAACGATGAATAAATTTGGGGCCTACTTAAAAACAATCGCATTTCGTAACACCATTCTTGCGGCCATAGGCACAATAATTTTGGTTGTATTGATCGCTTTTTTTAGCTTAAGTTATTATACCAGGCACGGCGAAGGTATACCTGTACCATCCTTAAAAGGACTATCTGTTGACAAGGCTATGGAACTATTAAAAGAACAGCAATTAGGCTATCAGATAGACTCTGTTTACGTACCCGACGAAGTGCCAGGAACCATTGTTGAGCAGGACCCTGATGCCGGTACCAACGTTAAAGTTAACCGTATTATTTATTTAACTATGGTTACGAGGTTGGCTCCTGATGTTGCAATGCCCGACCTGCAGAATGATAATTATATGGAAGCTGTAGCCACTTTAGCTAATTATGGTTTAAAAGTAGGTGATACTACTTACAAGTCTGATATAGCTGATCACATTTTAGAAGCAAGATTTTCGGGGCATGTTATTGCACCGGGAACAAAGTTACCTAAAGGCTCAAAGCTTGATCTTGTGATAGGCAATGGTGCAGGTGCCAGCGAAGTTGATATTCCAGACTTAGTTAACCAGGACCTAGACGCTGCAAAATTTGCTATAAAAGGCGCAGGTTTAACAATTGGAACTATTACGTATGAGGGTTCAATATCTGATTCGAGCAATTTAGTTGTTACTGAACAATTTCCGGCAAAAACAGATTCCGTAAATAAGGCCAGCCTGGGTACACGCATTAATCTTACGGTTACACAAGGTAAAAAAACAGATGGCTCCAATTAATGCAACGGATTTTATAATCCGCCTTGAAAACAAGGAGGAACTTAATGTGCTGGATGTACGCGAAGAACTAGAATACATAACCTACAACATTGGTGGTGAAAATATTCCGTTAAGTAAGTTGGCTTCAGTTATAGATGACCTAGGTTATAACAAAACAGACGAAGTAATTGTTATATGCACTAAAGGCTTACGCAGCCAAACGGCTTGCCAACTGCTAAACGAACAGGGATATATAAACGCGCGAAACTTATCAGGCGGGTTAATCGCCCTTCAAAAGATCAACACTAACAAAACATATTAATTATTATGACTGAAAAGAAAGCATCGTCAGGAACTTTTAAAAAATTCATTATCGCCCTGGTGCTGTTAATTATTTTATCGTTGGGGATTACCTGTATAATTTATTATCTAAGGTATTTTGGCCCCAATGTTTCTGGCAAAAAGGAATATTTATATATACATACCGGTGCATCATTTGACGATGTTTACAAAACCATTCGCGATGAGGGCATTGTTAATGATACCACTACATTCCATTGGTCGGCAATAAACATGAAATATACCGGCCGTGTTAAGGCAGGTAAATATCGTTTACATGAAGGTATGAGTAACCGCAAGTTTATTAATATGCTCTCATCAGGCGCTCAGGAGCCCGTTACACTTGCGTTTCATAATTTAAGATTGAAGCAACAGTTTGCGGGCTTTGTTGCAAAAAAGATCGAACCTGATTCAATAGCTATAATTAACCTGCTTGATTCAGCTGATTTTGTTAAGCAATATGGTTTTACAACCGATAATGTTTATACCATGTTTTTGCCTAACTCCTACCAGTTATATTGGAATACATCACCTGAAAAATTCTTCAAGCGGATGTATGCCAATTATCAGAAGTTTTGGACACCTGAGCGTAAACAGCAAGCCGCTGAGATTAATTTAAGCCCTGTGCAGGTATCTATTTTAGCTTCTATAGTTGATGCGGAAGCCCTGCATGATGATGAAATGCCGACTATAGCCGGCTTGTATCTTAATCGCCTTAAAAAAGGCATGAAATTGGAATCTGACCCTACGGTTATTTTTGCGGAAAATGATTTCACCATACATCGCGTACTTAATAAGTATTTGACTATTAATTCGCCTTATAATACTTATATGTATGCTGGTTTGCCTCCGGGCCCGGTAATGATGCCTTCAATTAATGCTGTAAACTCTGTACTTAATTACAAGGCGAGTAATTATCTTTATATGTGCGCTAAGGCTGATTTCTCAGGCTATCACGCTTTTGCAACAAATGTTGCCGATCATTTAGTTAATGCACACAAGTTTCAACAGGCACTTAATGCCCGACACATTGAAAGATAATGCTTGAGTTTACTATAAAGTTACGGGTGCGGTATGGCGAAACCGACCAGATGGGTTATGTTTATTATGGTAATTATGCCGAATTTTACGAAGTAGCCCGTGTAGAAATGCTGCGCAGCCTCGGTTTGAGTTATAAAGAAATGGAAGAATCGGGTATTATGCTGCCCGTAGCCGAATTACATTGTAAATATTTAAAACCTGCCAAATACGATCAGGAAATAAGTATCAAAGTAATTATTGATGAATTACCCGGCGTAAAAATCCATTTTAGATATGAGCTTTATAACGAAAGCGAAGAGCTTTTAAATACCGGTGCAACTACATTGGTTTTTGTCCGGATGAAAACTGGCCGACCCTGCTTTCCGCCAAAGGATTTTATGGCTAAATTAAAGCCGTATTTTGAGTAGATTTGAGATCAGATGAGATGGCTGAACCGCTTTTTATTGCAATTTAAGTTTTACCAAAGGATAATAGCCTGGGCAAAATCCGTTGTATTGCCCGGTTTCGGCCCATTATCGGTACATGAAGTAATTGTATTTTTTATTGCTGAGTTTCTCCAGGGAACATTAACCAATAAAGCATCTTCGCTTGCATATAACTTTATGCTGGCAATATTTCCTGCAACCATTTTTCTTTTTACCCTTATACCCTATATCCCGATACACAATTTTCAGGACGAACTTCTTAATATTATTTCGCTTGTGTTGCCAAATGAGCGCACTACTCAGTTTTTTGATGCAAACGTGGTTGACATTATTAAACATCAAAATGGCAAATTATTATCGGTTGGGTTTTTATCAGCATTAATATTTGCCACTAATGGGGTAAATAACCTCATGAGAGCCTTTAATAGATCGTCACTAGTCGTAGAGACACGCACCTGGTTAAAACGCCGCTGGATAGCACTTATACTTACTGTGGTTATTAGTGTATCGCTTTTAATTGCTATCACCATCATGATGGCCGGGCAAAGTGTTATCAGCCTTATTCAATCCCACCTATTTAGTAAGGAACATTTTTGGCTCTACATTTTTGCCTTTACAAGATGGATTATAGTGGTACTGATATTTTTTACCACTGTATCTATATTATACAGATATGGCCCGGCCCACAAGCAACGATGGAAATTTATTAATCCCGGATCTATGATGGCAACCGGTTTAGCTGTATTAACCTCCCTTGGATTTACTTATTACATCAATCACTTTTCATCTTATAATAAAATTTACGGATCTATCGGAACACTGGTAGTTGTGATGCTTTGGCTGTACCTAAATTCACTAATTATTCTGATGGGATTCGAATTAAATGCCAATATTGACTTCGCAAAACGCAATATTAAGGTTGTAAAACCAACATTTAACTCCTTTCGGTAATAGAATTTTAAAAAAATGCAAAGATAATGATTTGGTCATCAATTCATTATATCAAAATATTAAATAATTAAAAAAAAATCAATATCAAATTTGGCAATTCAGCCCGGATTTGTACTTTTGTCCCCGGAGAGCTGGCAGAGTGGTCGATTGCGGCAGTCTTGAAAACTGTTGAACTGTGAAAGGTTCCTGGGGTTCGAATCCCTAGCTCTCCGCTGAT
>Ga0302309_10000343_pt1 | contig 56007 bp, 56 predicted proteins | sample III_Palsa_N1_1_FD_200453 | JGI IMG/M metagenome (GOLD analysis project Ga0302309, IMG submission 200453) | Peat permafrost microbial communities from Stordalen Mire near Abisko, Sweden - III_Palsa_N1_1 | ecosystem: Environmental > Terrestrial > Soil > Palsa > Peat permafrost | place: Sweden...
CCGACAGCAAGCTCGCGTCTATCTGTTGCCGCCACGACGACAACGATCGTGTCCTCGTGAAGTCAAACGTCGACCCCACAAATACCCCACGAAAAATGCCAGTCAGCTTAACTGACTGGCATTAGGCTTCATGCCGGGTTTTTTGCATTCACACATGCACCACAACGCGTGCCGCACTGATCAAATCGTGCATCGCAATCGTCTTGGATTCGCCCCGTTGCAGTTGCGATTAATTTGCCATCTTCCTATCACATGATTTGAACAGTTGGCCCGGCATGCTGCCGGGCATGTTTTTGACCGATCCACGCCCAAAGACCCCCCGCACGACGACGCTGCCGTCGGCAATGCGCAGGCGACCACGATGACGGCCTGGCAGTCCTTCGCCCCAGTCACGATTGCCAAGCGATTTCAGCAGGTGCGTCAACAGACGCTGGCGCTGTGTGCCGGTTTGAGCGCCGAAGATCTGCTGGTGCAGTCGATGCCGGATGCGAGCCCCGGCAAATGGCACCTGGCGCACACCAGCTGGTTCTTCGAGCAGTTCGTGCTGGGCCGCGATCCGGCTTACCGGCCGCGGGATCCGGCGTGGAACTACCTGTTCAACTCCTACTATCAATCGATCGGTCCGATGCATGCCCGGCCCCAGCGCGGGCTGCTGTCGCGGCCTTCGCTGGATGAAGTGTGGGCGTATCGCGAAGTCATCGACGATGCGGTAAGCGAGCTGCTGGTCAGCGACGATGATCCGGAACTGGCCGCCCTGGTCGAATTGGGCCTGCAGCATGAGCAACAGCATCAGGAACTGCTGCTGACCGACATCAAGCACGCGTTCTGGTGCAACCCGTTGCAACCAGCGTATCGCGGCACCATCGCCGCCTCGCCAGGCGCGAAGCCGGTGCTGTTGCGCTTTGTCGACGGTCGCGAAGGCATCATCGAGATCGGCCATCGCGGCGAGGGTTTTGCGTTTGACAACGAAACCCCGCGGCATCGCACGCTTTTGCAGCCACACGCGCTGGCGAACCGCCTGGTGACCAATGCCGAATACCTGGCCTTTGTGCACGAAGGCGGTTACCGCGAGCCGGGCCTGTGGCTGTCCGATGGGTGGGCCACGGTGCAGCGCGAAGGTTGGCAGCATCCGCTCTACTGGCAGGCCGACCTGGCCAGTGAGTTCACCCTCGCTGGCGTGCGCGGGCTTGAGCCGCACGAGCCGGTGGGTCACCTGAGTTATTTCGAAGCCGAGGCGTTTGCGCGCTGGGCCGGAGCCCGTTTGCCGACCGAGGCCGAGTGGGAATCGGCTGCACAGGGCGCCGCGGCCAACAGCAATCTGCTGGACAAGCAGCGCTTTCATCCCTGCGCGAGCGGCGATGGCGACGGCCTCCTGCAGTTGTATGGCGATGTCTGGGAATGGACGGCCTCGCCGTATGTCAGCTATCCGGGCTTTCGCCCGCTGCCCGGTTCGTTGGGAGAATACAACGGCAAATTCATGTGCGGGCAGTGGGTGTTGCGTGGTGGCTCCTGTGTTACTCCGCGCGATCATATCCGTGCCAGTTACCGCAATTTTTTTCCACCCCATGCCCGCTGGCAGTTTGCCGGGCTACGACTGGGACAGGACCGATGAATGTGCAAGTCTGTGGCGTCAGTGACGACGATCGTCGCCCGCCAGTCAGTGATCTACTGGAAGTGGCCCAGCGTGGGCTAGCGCTCAAGCCGAAGCGGTTGCCGTCGTGGCTGTTCTACGACGAGCACGGCTCACGGCTGTTCGAAGAAATCTGCGAGCAGCCGGAGTACTACCTTACCCGATGCGAAATCGCGCTGATGGCCGAGCACGCAGACAGCATTGCCGATGTGCTTGGTAGTGAAGTGCGTCTGGTCGAATACGGCAGCGGCAACGCGCGCAAGACGCACATGTTGCTGCAGCATCTGCAGGCGCCGGTGAGTTATGTACCGGTCGAGATTTCGCCGGAGCCGCTGCGGCAGAGTGTCGGGCGGCTGGCCAGGGAATTTCCGCAGCTGCCGTTGCAGCCGTTGTGTGCAGACTTCAGCAAGCCGCTGCGTCTGCCGATTCCGCCCAGTGCGCCGCGGCGCACCGTAGTGTATTTCCCGGGTTCCACCATCGGCAATTTCGAGAACCGCGAAGCCGCCGTGCTGCTGCGCAAGATGCGTAACGAGATGGGTGATGCCGGTGGCATCCTGATCGGAGTGGACTTGAAAAAGGACCCCGCCTTGATCGAGGCGGCCTACAACGACCGCGCCGGTGTCACGGCGGCATTTACTCTCAACATGCTGACCCGGCTGAATCGGGAGATCGGCAGTAACTTCGATCTGTCGGCCTTTGGTCACCGGGCGCACTACAACCAGATGATCGGGCGGATCGAGACGCATATCGTCAGCCACCGCGAGCAACAGGTCAAAATGGGGCGCGCGAGCGTGGCGTTCCACGAAGACGAGGCGATCCAGGTCGAATACAGCTGCAAATATTCGCTGGCCGACTTCGCCGCCCTGGCCGCCAAGGCCGGTCTGGCGGTGCTGCGTGTATGGACTGACCCCGAGCAGATGTTCAGCCTGCAGTATCTGGTGCGCGCGAGCACGGTGGCGCGCTGAACCTCAGCCTGGGGCGCGCATGGCGCGCGCTCCAGGCTGAGCTCCTTACTTGGCGCCGTAGAGTGCCTGTACGTCGGCAGTCAATGCCGCCTGACTGTCGTTGCGTGCGTAGAACATGTGGCCGCCCGCATATTCCTTCACCTGCACGCGGGTGGAGTCGCCCATCGCCGGCATCTGATCGACAATCAGCACCGAGGCCATGAACGGGCACGACAAGTCGTCCCAGCCGTGCGCGATCAGCACGCGCAGGCCCGGGTCGTTCGCCACCGCTTCGCGCAGCTGCGACACCGAGCCTTTGTTGGCGTCGTCGTCTTCATGCCAGAGCTTGTTCACGTCGTAGCTCAACGCGTTGTAGCGACCTTCGTATTTCCAGCCCACGGTCTGGGTAACGAAATTGACCATCGCGCTGGTGGTCGGCGCGATGATGCCGTTGAGGATCGGGTCACCGGTCTCCTGATGCGGTGCATACGGGAACGGATCCCATGCGGTGACGTTGGAATCGTAGCGACTGCCCAGCTTGCCTTCGGCGCGGTACACCTCGCGCAGGTAGGCCTGGGTCTCCAGTCGGCCACCCGAGCGTTTCACGAACAGCGGATCGAGCCCGGTCAGCTCAGTCACCTTGTTGACCACGCGATCGGCTGTCTGCGGGTCGGAGCGACCCTTCATCAGGTCGGTGGCGTATTCGCCACGGGTATAGTCGATCACCGAGGCCATCGCCTGCGGGGTCAGCTTGTGCTCGCGCTCGAGATGCGCAGCGGCGATCGAAGGCAGCGTGAGCATCCACGGCAGCGGCGACACGTTCTCGTCATCCGACGCCGCCGGATCGAGATACGGCGACAGCAGCACCACGCCGTTCATCGCCACACCCAGCTGGGTCTGCAGATAGTCGGTGATGCGCGGGCCGCGGAAACCGCCGTAACTCTCGCCCACCAGGTACTTGCGCGAGGTCATGCGGCCGCTCTTGACCAGCCAGTCGTAGACGATGCGCGAGAGATACTTGATGTCGTTGTCGGTGCTGTAGAACTGCTTGGTCGCTTCCTTGTCGTCCACCAGCGCGCGGCTGTAGCCGGTGCCGACCGGATCGATGAACACCAGGTCAGTGAAGCCAAGCCAGGTACCGGGGTTGTCGTGCAGGGTGGCCGGCTGCGACGGTGTGTCGCCTTCGACCCCGAAGTTCACCTTCTTCGGACCGATCGCACCGAAGTTCAGATAGACCGAAGACGCGCCCGGACCACCGTTGAGCGCGAACGTCACCGGCCGGTCTTTGCCGGGCATGGTGTACGCCGTGAACACCACTTCGCCGATGGTGGTGCCCTTCTCATCGCGTACCGGGAGCGAGCCGACGGTGACGGTGTATTTGAGGGTCTTGCCGCTCACCGTGGTGCTTTGCGTCATGTGCGCGTCCGCTGGAAACGGCGGCAGGTGAAAATCGCTGGTGCTGGCCGCGTCCGCTGCGGGTGGCGGCTTGTGTGCATCAGCCGCCAGTGTCGTCGTATTGAGTCCTGCCAGCACCAAGGCGGCCAGCAGGGTGGATTGCAGAGACTTGCGCACGGATCGATTCCCCTCGGGTCAAAGACCCAAGCCTAGCTGTCCGTGGGACGGCCGGAGTGTGCATAAAGACATGGGTCCCCGGGACTTGCGATCCGTCGGGTGTCCTGCATCGGCAGATTCAACGCTGCGCCAATGCACCTTCGACGAACTGCTGCAGCTGCGATGCGTTCAGCGCACCGGACTGCCGCGCGATCTCGCGTCCCTGCCGCAGCAACACCAGCGTGGGGATGCTGCGGATATTGAAGCGCCCGGCCAATGCGGGTTGCGCTTCGGTGTCGAGCTTGGCCAGTCGCAGTCGTGGTTCGAACTGGCTCGCCGCCTGCACGAAAACGGGCGCAAACGTGCGGCAGGGTCCGCACCACGGCGCCCAGAAATCGATCAGTACCGGCAAGTCGCCACGGCCGGCCACCGCGTCAAAGTTGGTGGTCGTCAGCTCCACCGGATGCCCCGCGAACAGGGCCTGCTTGCAGCGGCCGCATTGGGGTCGCTCGCCGACACGTTCGGCCGGCACGCGATTGAGCGCGCCGCAGTGCGGGCAGGGAATGGCCAGTGGTGTATTCATGGGGGACTCCGGCATGGCTGGGCGCATCGCGCCATGCCCGGCAACATGGCGGTGGTCGTGGGTAAACCCAAGTCGGCAGACGTTCCCGAATTACCCGTGCCTGCCTCAAGCCTTCCTGGCGCGGGCGTCGCCGATCATGCGCGTTCGAGTGAATCGCGATAGGCGCGGCGCAGCAGCTCGTGGAAGTGGTGCACGGCATTTTCGCGCAGTGGATTCAGCCGGCCGGCTTCGTAGGAGCCCGAGGCGAGGCCGCGCTGCACGTCCTGGCAGATCGTGACGTCCTCGTCCTGGACTTCGTCGCTGAACGCGATGTCGTTCGCGCGGCGAGCCTGTGCTTCAGCACCGGCGTCGGGGGCGTAGTAGAAGTCGAACTCCACCCGGCAACGGTCCACGCCCAGCGGCAGCACGCGGTTGGTTTGCAGGCGACCGGGCAGGATGTTCAACATCGCGTTCGGGTACAGGAAGTAGTACAGCGCTTCACCGCTGCCGTAAAGGTCGGCGCCGCTTTCCAGCGGGCTGAACTGGAACGAATACCAGGCCGCCGTCTCGGTGATGTAGCTGCGGTAGTCGAGCACGCTGTTCAGGCCCGGATGGATATGCGGTACGTGGTAACCCTCCAGGTAATTGTCGACGTAGACCTTCCAGTTGCACGCCACCTCCCAGCTGGCGCGATGATGGAATTCATAGCCGGCCAGCGAGCGATCGGGGCCGAGCCGTGCATCGATGCCGGCGACGAATTCGTCGAACGGCGGCGCCTCACCGGTGGCGACAAAGACCAGCCCCTGCCACAGATGCACGCGTACCTCGGGCAGGCGGATTCCGGCGGGATCAAAGTCCGGCGTGCGGCCCATTTCCGGGGCGCCGCGCAACACGCCATCCAGCCCGTAGGTCCAACCATGGTAGCGGCAGCGCAACGCGGTCGCGCCGCGGCCGTCGCAGCTGGCGATGGGTCCCGCGCGATGCCGGCAGACATTGTGAAACGCGCGGATCGTCGCCTCGTCGCTGCGCACAATCAGCAGCGGCAGCCCGGCGATCGTGGTCACCACGTGATCGCCTACGCAACTCAGTTGCGATTGATGGCAGACCAACTGCCAGCTGCGTGCAAACACCGCATCTGCATCCAGCGCCGGTGCGCGGGGATCGGTATAGAACCGTGCAGAAAGCGCCAGCGCATGTTCAAGCGACTGCGCGACAAGCACATCGGAAGAGAGCAGGTCAGCCATCGGCAATACGTCGGTCAGAGGTGATGCCTGAGTATCGACTGCCGATCTGTCCGCGGGAAGAGGTCGCCGGCCGGGATGATCTTCCATCACCCCGGCCGGTTCTCAGCTCATGGCAAGGCGATCAATCAATGGCCGCCGTTGTCATTGTGATCGTCATGATCGTTTTTCTTTTCCGGTGGCTTGGTGCCGGGGTTGCCGTGTTGCGGTGCCCGATAGTCCTGAGCCGGATATGCGGGGTGCCCCGGGTTGCCCTGTGGATACACGGGGTGCCCTGGGTTGCCCTGTACTGGATACACGGGATGCCCCGGGTTGCCAGGTGTTTGATGCACGGGGTACCCCGGACCGACCGGACCCAGATGCCCGGGGCGCTCGTCGGGCCCCTGGTAGCGCGTTATGGGTGCACCACCCGGCATCGGGCGAATCGGCCCCTGATACGGATAACGCGACGGCGGCGGAGGCGGTCGGCGGACGTAGGGGCGGTTGTACCAGGTCGTGCGATCGCCGTAGAACGGCCGGTTTCGGTAGTACCGATCCCAGTAGTCGCCGATCACGAAGGCGACGACGGGGATGCCGATCTGCGCGCCATACATGGGCAGCAGCACGGGCTGGTTCTGGTAGTCGTACTGGATGTAGTTCCCTGCGACCCAGCCGCGATTGCCATACGCGATCACATCACACCATTCCCAACCGTCGGTGCAACCCTGCACGCCGACTTCCGTGCCCGCCGGGATCTGTGCGACAAGCGGGTAGCTCGGATCAGGCCCGGCGAACAGATCGACGTTGTCGGTGACGTAGGCCTCCTGCGCTTGCGCGAGCACGGGGGCGGCCAGGGACAGTACAGCAAGGGCGGACCAAACCATACGTTTCATTGTGCAATCGATCTCCGGCGAGTGAGTAGTCAATCCGACTGCCCGCCTGCGGGCGCAGGGGGCAGAGGCATTATGCACTGCCGGGTTTGCTGCTGCGGGATCGGCAAAACGTCGCTAGGCATGCATTAAGCATGCGGGCGTGCGCAGATACGGAGACCTCGCCGGAACTCGGCACAGCGTCCGGCAAAGCTGTGTTCAGCCGGTGGTCCGCGGAACGAAGCGCAACGCCACCGAGTTCATGCAGTAGCGCAATCCGGTCGGCTGCGGACCGTCGTCGAAGACGTGGCCGAGGTGGCTGTCGCAGCAGGCGCAACTGATCGCGGTGCGATCCATGCCGAAGCTGCTGTCCGCGTTCTGGATCACGTTGCGCTTGGCGATCGGCTGCCAGAAGCTGGGCCAGCCGGTGCCGGAATCGAACTCGGTCGCCGCGTCATACAACGCCGTGGCGCAACCCATGCAGCGGAACAGGCCTTTGCCACTGGGCCGTTCATGCGGGCCGCTGAAAGCCATCTCGGTACCGGCGCGGCGCATGATGTCGAATGACGCCGGTGACAACCGTTGCCGCCATTGCGCATCCGTCAGCACCAGCTTGGGCACCAGCTTTGGGCCAAGGTCACGACCATCGTCCGCAAAGATCTCCAGCACGACATTGCCGGGCTTGCCGACAGGCAGGTTGTCGGCAGCGAACAGCCGCGGAATGACCAGCGCGCCGCCGGCCACCAGCAGCGCGCCACCAGTGGCCGCCGCGCGCAGGAAGCGGCGGCGATCCATCGCGAGGGTTTCATCGATGCGTGACATGGGAACCTCCGTGGGTTGCAACGTAGTTCGTTGGGGGTTTCATCGGTCAACCGAACGTAAAGGCGTACGCGTTCACGCCGGGGTCGAGAAACTCGATTTCAAAGAGACGCTCGCCGCTGCCGTTGGCCTGACGCACCAACTGGTACAGGCGCTGTTCGGCGACGGTGCCGTTGCCATCGGCGTCGGTATCCATGCCGTGGTCGGCACCTGGAGCCTTGCCATCGATGGTGACGCGGAAACGGATCGCCTTGCCATCGGTGTCCGGACCAAGCACGAGGTGCAGGTCGCGACCGCGAAAGCGATAGACGATGTGTCCGCCGGCCTTGTCCAGTTGCGCACTCTCACCATGCACGGTCCAGCGACCACCGAGCGTCCACTGGTCGGCACCCAGCGTACCGGCCTCGTAATCCCATGGATCATCGTGAGCTACCTTGCCACCCATGAAATTCTGCGCACGGGCATAACCGACGTAGGTTTCCGGCGAACGGGTGGGGTCGTTCGACGCAGCAGCTTCCACGCCTTGATGGTTGTCGCTCACGTAGCCAGTGGGCAGGTCTTTCTGGCCGGCCGCGGTCAACAGCTGGCGGATGACATCCTCGCTTTCCTGATAGCCGCCTTCGCCGAAATGGTGATGGCGGATCTGTCCCTGCGCATCGATGAAGTAATGCGCCGGCCAGTACTCGTTGTTGAAGCCTTGCCAGATCGCGTAGTTGTTATCCAGCGCGACCGGGTAGTCGACGCCAAGGTCCTTGACCGCCTTGGTGACGTTGGCTGGATCCTTCTCGAACGCAAACTCCGGCGCGTGCACACCGATCACCACCAGACCGTGATCCTTGTACTTCTCGGCCCAGCCGCGCACATACGGCAGCGAGCGGATGCAGTTGATGCAGGAGTAAGTCCAGAAGTCGACCAGTACCACTTTGCCGTGCAGCGACTCGGCCGTCAGTGGCGGACTGTTGAGCCATTGCGTGGCCCCAGCGAGCGACGGCATCTGGCCCTCCACCGGCAACGGCTCGCCGGCCTTCAGCACCCGCTCTGGCGCCGGTGCCGGGCTCACCGCATTGATCAGCTTCTGTTCGATGCCGCCGGTGCTGGCCAGCGACACACGGGTCAGCAGGCCGGTATCCAGCCCCAGTGCAATGCATGCCACGCCAGCGAGCACGAGCACGCCGAGTACGCGGCGCACCCATTCTCCGGCGCCAAGCGAACGCTTCATCAACGCGAAGACCTTGCCGCCGATCAGCAGCGCAAGGCCCAGCGAGGTCGCCGCACCGCCCGCATAAGTGAGCAGCAGCAGGGTGGTTTGCACGCTGGCACCATTCAGCGCTGCGCCGGTCAGCAGCAGGCCCAGGATCGGACCTGCACAGGGTGCCCACAGCAGGCCGGTGGCGACGCCGAGTCCCGCAGCCGACCAGATGGAATCGCCGTCGGCCACCGAGCGCTGCGACAGCCGGTTGCCCAGCGCCACAAACGGGCGGGTGATCCATTCGGCGAGATGCGTCGACAGCAGGGTCAGGCCGAGGAACGCCAACACCACCAGCGCGATGATGCGGCCGTACTGGTTTGCATGCACCGCCCAGCCTCCGCCCAGCGCAGCCAGCGTGGCCACGGCCGCAAACGTGATCGCCATGCCCAACAGCATCGGCAGCCCATTGCGCATGAACGGCCGATCCGAACGGGCAAACACGAACGGCAGCACCGGCAGGATGCAGGGACTGAGGATGGTCAGTACACCGCCGAGGTAGGCAAGGATCAACACGAGCATGGGAGCGTTATCCGTTTGAGGTGCATGTCTATTCGCAGGAAGATCGGTTGCGGTTACTTCGGCCGCGATGGGGGTGATGGCCCTGGATAACGCCGACAAACTCCCTTGCGAGAAACGTACGAAGTAACCCCGGCGCCGGATGCGGCGAATGAACGATAAGAGTCCCCCGGTCTGGAGCAGACATGCGACAAGTCTTGACCGCAACCGGCTTCATGGGTCTAGATAGTGACCTTTCCCTGTGGGCGAGTGTCAATCAGTCCGTGCCAGCCGAATCCACCGCTGCCAACGACAGTGAATCGCCCGATCAGCGTCGGGCGGCGTGGATGGCTGCGGCCCAGGCCGGCGACCGGCGCGCCTACGAAAAGGTGCTGGCTGACTCGATCGCACTGATACGTGCGGCGGCGCGGCGACAAGGCGTCACGCCAGATCAGCTCGATGATGTCGTGCAGGAAACCTTGATCACCGTGGATCGCGTGCGCCATACCTACGACCCGACTCGTTCCTACGATGCATGGCTCAGTGCGATTGCGAGCCGCCGGGCGATCGACGCGCTGCGCAGCCGTGGTCGTCGCGGCAGTCGAGAGGTGCACGACGAATTCGCGCTGGATCGCCACCCCGATGTCGACGATGCCAGCGCCGCCACCGAAAGCGAACAACGTGCGCGGCGTCTGCGTGCGGCGATAGCCGAGTTGCCACCGGGTCAGCGCGAAGCAGTGGAGCAGTTGGGTCTGCGCGAACGCTCGTTGAGCGAGACGGCCGAACTCACCGGGCGCAACACCGGCGCGTTGAAAGTGAACTTGCATCGGGCGCTGAAAGCGCTGCGCGAGCGTTTCCATGGAGAACTGTGAACACCATGCCTGATCAACGATCACATGAGGCATTGATCGACCAGCTCGGCAGCGGGCTGGTACCGGTGCGGCGTCTGCTGCCGCCGTGGTTGCGCACGGTGGCCTGGCTGCTGGTGGTGGCGACATGCGCGGTCCTGTTGTTGATGCATTTCGGCGTGAGCGGCATGTTGCGTCGCTGGGATGCTGCGCCGGACCTGGCATGGGCCGGGATCGGTGCGGTGATCACCACGATCTGCGCGGCGTGGGCCGCGTTTGCACTCAGCGTGCCAGGGCAGCGCGCAAGCTGGGCATGGTTGCCGTTGCCGGGCGCGTTGCTGTGGATCGGTGCCAGCGGCCTTGGCTGTCTGCAGTTCCTGTTCGAACCGGGAACCCACATCACCAGCCTGCATCAGTCCAGCGACTGCCTGGTGTTCATCATCAGTTTCTCGATCCCGCTGTCCGCGTTGCTGATCGTGCTGTTGCGTCGCGCTTATCCGCTGCGACCGATGCTGACAGCCGTCATGGTGGGTCTGGCCAGCGCTGCCGCGTCGGCCAGCCTGCTGGAGATCTGCCACGCCTACGATGCCGCCGCGACCGATCTGCTGACGCACGCTCTGGCGGTGACCCTGGTCGTGGTCGCCAACACCGTCATGGGTGGTCGGCTGCTTTCCAGGGCTTGACGGCTTGTGCGCCCTCCCCTGTCTGCAGGGGAGGGTTGGGGTGGGGTCGCTCTTTGTTCGAAGCGAAGATCAAAGGCACTCCCGCCCAGCCTTCCCCTGCAAGCAGGGGGAGGGGGAAATCTGGATCAGTCGCGGAAATTGTCGAACTGCAGTGGTAGCTCGACGTCGGCCTTGCGCAACACCGCCATGGCTTCTTGCAGATCGTCGCGCTTTTTGCCGGTGACGCGCAGCTTCTCGCCGTTGATCTGCGCTTCGACCTTGAGCTTGGCCTCCTTCAGCGACGCAACCAGCTTCTTCGCGATCGGTTGCTCGATCCCCTGCTTGATGGTGATCTTCTGTCGCGCGCCACCCAGGTTCACTTCCGGATCGGCGGCGTCCAGTGCGCGGATGTCGATCTTTCGCGCGACCAGTCGACCGCGCAGGATGTCCAGCATCTGCTGCAACTGGAATTCGCTTGGAGCGCTCTGCGTAATGACGAACTCATCCAGCGTGAAGTTCGCGTCCGAACCCTTGAAGTCGAAGCGGGTGGACAGCTCGCGGTTGGCCTGATCGACCGCATTGGTCAGTTCGTGTTTGTCGACTTCGGAGATCACGTCGAAGGAAGGCATGGCGACATCTCTCGAGGAAAGGTAGGTCAGTGTAAGCGATGCGGCGTTGGGCGGCGGGTGGATAATGCCGCGCGGCGAGCCAAATCACGATGAAGGCGATGGCAGGATGAAGGCGATGGCAGAATGAAAGTGGATGTGTTGATCATCGGTGCCGGCGCCGCCGGGCTGATGTGTGCAATGGCTGCGGGCCAGCGCGGTCGCCGGGTGCTGGTGATCGATCATGCGAACAAGGTCGGCAAGAAGATACTGATGTCCGGTGGCGGACGCTGCAATTTCACCAACCTGGGCGTCACACCGGGACAATACTTGTCGGCGAATCCACATTTCGCCAAGTCCGCGCTGGCGCGCTATACGCCCGCCGACTTCATCGCACTGGTGGAGAAGCATCGCATCGCTTATCACGAGAAGGAACTCGGCCAGCTGTTCTGCGATGACTCATCCAAGCAGATCGTGCGCATGCTGCTGGACGAATGCGCGGCGGCTGGCGTGACGGTAGAGGCGAATTGCGGAGTGCAGCGAGTGCGCAAGACGCCGGAAGGCTTCAGCGTGTTCACCGCGCGCGGCGAAGTGCACACCGAGTCCCTGGTGGTGGCCAGCGGTGGCCTGTCGATTCCCAGCATGGGTGCCAGCGGCTTCGGTTATGAGCTGGCTCGCCAGTTCGGTCATGAGGTGCTCCCTGTACGAGCCGGTCTCGTGCCGTTGACCTTGAGCGGCAAGCATCAGGAGCATTACCAGGATCTCGCTGGAGTGGCATTGCCGGCAGTGGAAACGCGGGTCGGCAAGCAGGGTTTTCGTGCGGGTCTGCTATTCACTCATCGCGGTATCAGCGGCCCGGCGATCCTGCAGATTTCCTCTTATTGGCAGCCGGGGGACGATCTTCGCATCGACCTATTGCCGGATCAGGATGTCGGCGAGTGGCTGATCGAGCAGCGCGCGGCACGTCCGGCGGCCGAACTGAAAACCGTGCTCGGTGACGCGCTGCCCAAGCGGCTGGCGCAGCGGCTGTGCGAGCAGTGGTTCGAGAGCCGTCCGATGCGCCAGTATCGGGAGGCCGAGTTGACGCAGATCGGCGCGCAGCTCAACGCATGGCCGATCACGGCGAGCGGCACCGAAGGTTATCGCACCGCGGAAGTAACCCTTGGTGGCGTCGACACCGACGGTCTGTCATCCAGCACGATGCAATCGAAGCTTGTCTCAGGGCTGTATTTCATCGGCGAAGTGGTCGATGTCACGGGCTGGTTGGGCGGATACAACTTCCAGTGGGCTTGGGCCTCGGGACAGGTGGCCGGCGAGGTTGCCTAGCGTTTCACCGTCCGGTTTCGCGTGTCGTGAACGCGGCGAATGTTTCACTACCCTCAATCAACAGCCCTCAATCAACAATCAAGGAACGCCCGCATGAAAGTTGGATTTATCGGCCTTGGAGCGATGGGTACGGCGATGGCCAGCAACCTGCTTGCGGCAGGCCATACGTTGACGGTGTGGAACCGCTCCATTGCCGCCACCGAACCGTTGGCCTCGCTGGGTGCCAAGGTGGCGCGTACGGCGGATCGGGCTGCACAGGGCGATGCGCTGTGCAGCATGCTGGCGAACGATCAGGCCGTGCGCGCCGTCTTCCTCGAAGGCGGATTGCTGGATGCGATGGATCACGGCACCGTGCATGTGAACCACGCGACGATCTCGGTGGCGCTGGCGAAGGAACTGTCCGATGAACACGCCAGGCGCGGATTGGACTATGTCGCCGCGCCGGTATTCGGGCGTCCGGACATGGCGGCCGCGGCGAAGTTGAATATCCTGGTAGCCGGCAAACCTGCCGTGATTGAGCGCGTACGGCCGTTGCTCGAGGTAATGGCCAGCAAGCTGTGGCCGATGGGTGAGGCACCCGAGCGCGCCAACGTGGCAAAAATCGCCGGCAATTTCATGCTCGCATCGGCGATCGAGAGCATGGCTGAGGCAACCGCACTGACACGTGCCTACGGTGTCAGTGCGGCCGATTTTCTCGAGGTGATGACGAACACCCTGTTCGCCGCACCGGCCTATCAGGGTTACGGCAAGCTGATCGCCGAGCAACGCTTCAAGCCGGCCGGGTTCACCTTGCCGTTGGGCCTGAAGGATGTCGAGCTTGCTTTGACGGCAGCCTCGTCGGCGCGCGTGCCGCTGCCGTTTGCGGGTGTATTGCGCGACAGCTTGCTGGAGGCGCTGGCGGCCGGCGATGCGGAGCTGGACTGGTCAGCGCTGGCGCTCGTCGCTGCGCGTCGGGCGCATCTGGACGAACGCTAGCGCGCCGTCGCTGCTATCGCCTGGCAGGCATGATGGTTCAGCCACCGAGCGTGGCTTCAGTCTTGGGTGTGCCAGTTCAGCGTGCCGTCGATCACGATATGGCTGCGGCCACCGGTCCACACCGCCCCGCTTTCGATTTTCGCGACCAACCGGGCGTCGTGGCCCATCTCGCGCCCCTGACTGACGTGGTAGCCCTGCGCCAGCGCACCGTTCGGTTCAGCCTGGGCGATATAGGCGGCGATCAGTCCATTGGCGGCGCCGGAGGCGGGATCCTCGACAATGCCGACGCCGGCCGGGAAGGCACGCACCACCAACTGGTAATCGGGCTTGGCGCTTCGTGCGAACACGCACAAACCCATGCTATCGCTGGCCTGCGCCAAGGCACCGATCGCCCTGTGATCAGGTTGCCACGCGCGCAGGCGGGCCTCGTCGGCGACCTCGGCCAGCCACCAGCGGCGGCCACCATCGACCAGGGCCGGCGGCAGCACGCCCAGATCAATACCGGCGAGTGCTGACGGCAGCAGGGGATGCGCATCGAGGCCCGTGTTCACTACGCGCTCACCGGGTGACTTCAGCAGGAGTTCGCGGGTGACACCGCTACCCACCACACGGATCGGCAGCACACCGGCGCCGCACTCCTGCCATAGCAGGCCATCGTGCGACTCGGCGATACCGCATTCCAGCGCCGCATGCGCGCTGCCGATGCTGGGGTGGCCAGCGAACGGGATTTCCTTGTACGGGGTGAAAATGCGCACGCGATAGCTGGCATTCGGATCCGTTGCAGGCAGTAGAAACGTGGTTTCCACCAGCGCCGTCCAGCGCGCGAATCGCTGCATTTCATCGGCGCTCCAGCCCGCTGCGCCGATGACCACGCCAAGGTGATTTCCGCCGCCGAGGGTGGCGGCAAAGACGTCCAGATGCAGGTAGCGGAGCAAAGTCATGGTGTCCGTCAGGCAGCGATAGAACAAGCAAAGTCACGCATCATAGTCATGCTGGGCTGTTCTGGGCAGGGGCACGGCGCTGTCAGTGCTGGGAGCGACAGGTTGGCAGTGGTCGCCGTGGGGCTGCCCGGCAAGGTCGACAAGACGGCGACAGAGCGCCAATATGCCGAGCTTTGTTCACCTGTCGCGGAACCGTTCATGCCGATCACCCTGATCATCATCGCCATTACCTGCATCGTTTCGTTCATGGCATTCAAAAACAGCCGGCTGATGAATGACCTGATCCTGTGGCCGCCAGCGATCGCCAGGCAGCGCGAATACCATCGGTTGGTGACCTACGGGCTGGTGCATGCGGATTTCGGCCACCTGCTGTTCAACATGCTCACGCTGTATTTCTTCGGGCAGGTGATGGAGGTGTTCTTTGCCGCACGGCTTGGCAGTTTCGGCTTTGCGCTGTTCTATATCGGTGGACTGGTGGTATCGATCCTGCCGACCTATCTGAAGAATCGCGATAACCCGAACTACCGCAGCCTCGGCGCATCCGGTGCCGTGTCGGCGGTGCTGTTTTCGTACATTCTGCTGGAACCATGGCAGCGGATCATCGTACTGGTTATACCGATGCCGGCGATCGTCTATGCCGTGCTGTATACCGGTTACTCGATCTACATGGATCGGCGTGGGCAGGGCAACATCAATCACAGCGCGCACCTGTGGGGTGCTGCGTACGGCGTGGCGTTCACGCTGCTGGTGGAACCCCGCATGCTTCAGCATTTTCTTGACGCGCTGTTGAACCCAAGCTTCCGCTGAACACACTCACGACTGCCGTGTTCATTTGATCCGCTCATGACGGATGCATCACGCCGTTGGTGATGATCTACAGTACCGGGGCGCGCATACTGGCCCCGGTTCCATTGATCACCGCAGGAGAACGAACGCATGGCCATGACCCGAAAGTCGGTTGCGAAGAAGTCCGCGGCAAAGAAAGCGCCGGCTAAAAAAACAGCTACCAAGAAAACGTCTGCGCGAAGCAAGGCTGCGCCGCGCAAGGCCGCCGTCAAAAAGGCTGACGCTCCGAAGTCGGCAGCGAAGAAGTTGGTGGCGAAGAAGTCATCGACGAAGAAGGCGGTTGCAAAAAAAACCGTGGTGAAAAAATCCGCGCCGAAGAAGGTCGTTGCAAAGAAGCCTGTGGCCAGAAAGTCTGTGGTCAAAAAGGTCATCGCCAGTAAGTCCACGGCCAAGCGCCCGGAAACCAAAAAGCCGGTCAGGAACGTTGCGCGTAAGGCAGCAAGCAAGGCGGCGCCGAAAAGGCCCGCGCCGAAAGCCCCTGCCGCTACCAAAACACCGAAAAAGCCGACTTCGGCCAAGCCAGCGACCAAGAAAGCTGCTGTCGGCAAGGTTGCCAAGCGTGCGCCGGTTGAAGCACCGATCAATCACATCAGCCCCGCCGAGGCCGTAGCGCACATCCAGGCGTTGCTGGAAGCCAAGCAGGAGCGCGTGCGGCAAGGGCCGACCTGGCCGGGAGCTGCGCACACGCCGAACAGTTCAGATGACATCCATGCCGCGAACTCGACTGCCAGCTCGGGCTTGTCCAGCGAGGCTGCCTACGGCCATGCACTGGCCCACGAGCGCGGCGAGCAAAACAAGCGCAAGGGCTGACAACCGTATTGGACTGCCTGCACATGGCTGGCGGATAAACGACGATAAGTGACGCGCCGAAAACTCAGTACGCATTCAAGCGTAGTGTCCTACTGTAGGCCGTCACTCCCGCTGGAGACCGATCATGAAACGCCTATTGGCCTGTCTTGTCCTGGTTGTCGCCGCCATGACGCTGTCGGGCTGTTACTACAACCCGGGCTACAGCTACGTGCGCAGTACCGGCTACAGCGGTGATGTCTACTACGGCAGTAGTTATTACGCCGCGCCCGGTTACTACTCCCCTTACTACTCCCCCTATTACGGTTACTACGGGCCCGGCTACGGCTACTACGGCTGCTGCGGTTTTGGATTTTACGGTGGGTACTACGGTGGTGGTGGCTATTGGCGCGGTGGTCGCTGGTACGGTGGCGGTCATGGTTATTACCACGGCGGCGGTCACGCCGGGCAAGGACATCCAACGTCCGGCTCTCACGGTTACACAGGCCATCACTAGCACGGTGGTACCGGCGAACCACTTCGCCAGGACATGACCTGGCAGCTGGGGCACAATCGTGGCATGCCTCATCATCGGTTCGTAGAGTTGCTCAATCCGTTTCCAAGGCTCATCGCCATCTCGGCGGTGGGCCTTGTGCTTTGCGCCTGCAGCAGCGTGCGCTACTACGCGCAGGCGGTACATGGACAGGGTGAGCTGGTATTTCGCCGGCGCGCGGTGAGCGCGATTGTCCAGGATCCGGCTACCAAGCCTGAGCTGGCAGCGCGGCTGCGGCTGGCGCAGCAGGCGCGACTGTTCGCCTCGCAGCGGTTGGGGCTGCCGGACAATCGCAGCTACACCAGCTATGTCGATCTGCATCGGGATTATGTGGTGTGGAATGTGTTTGCCGCACCGCGCTATTCGGTGGAACCGGTGCTGTACTGCTTTCCAATCGCCGGCTGCGTGGCCTATCGTGGCTACTTCAACGAAGCCGCTGCGAAAGCCGAGGTGGCGCGGTTGCAACAGCGCAGCTACGACGTCGAGATCGGTGGCGTTTCGGCATATTCCACTCTTGGCTGGTTCGCCGACCCGATCCTCAGCAGCATGTTGCGCTGGGACGACGATGAGCTGGACAGCACGATCTTCCACGAGCTGGCGCATCAGCTGATCTACGTGAAGGACGACACCGCGTTCAACGAATCCTTTGCCACGTTCGTGCAGACCGAAGGCTTGCGCGAATGGCGGCAGTCACGTGATTTGCCAGCGCAGGACGACCGCACGCAGGCGATGGATGCGGGCTTTACCCGACTGGTACTGGACCTACGCGAGCGCCTGAAAACCCTGTATGCCAGCGGTGTGGGCGAGCCCGCCATGGAAGCTGGCAAGCAGCGCGAGATTGCGGCGTTTCGCCAGCGGTACCAGCAGTGGCGCGATCACGACTGGCCACAGGACCACACCTACGACGGCTGGGTGGCGGCGCCGATCAACAACGCGCGGCTGTTGCCGTTCGGTTTGTATGACCAATGGACGGCTTCCTTCGGCGTGTTGTTTCAGCGTGCCGAGAGCAGCTGGCCAGCGTTCTATGCCAGTGTGCGGGCGCTGGCAAAATTGCCCAGGGCGCAGCGCGAGTCGCAGTTGCAGGCGTTGCTGGCGGACAGCCACACCAAGCCAGCATCGGTTGATTAGCGGGGCGGATTTCAGTGCGCTGTTTTGTGCGCTGCCATGTATCGCAGATAGGCCAGCACGGCATCCAGGTCGGCGTCGGACATCGCCTGCGTGTCGAATCCCTGCATCTTCGCCTGTGGCCAGCGTCGCAATGATTGCGGATCGCGGATATACGCGCGCAGCAGCTCCGCACCCAGATATTCGGTGGGGTTGTGCGGGATGTTCAGGTCCGGCCCGAGCCGCGCGTCGCCTTCGCCATTGAGCGTATGGCAGGCGAAGCAGGTGCGCTGGAAGACGGTAAAGCCGCGTTGTACCGGGCTGCCTGGGGGCAGTGACGGGTCAGGTACGATCGCCGGGAAGCGCTCGACCACACCGCCTAGTTGGCGGATCGTCGCCAGCTGATACGGCCACTGTTCCGGGCTGATGTGGCCGGCCTGCGGTTGCGTCCACACCAGGTAGAACGGCCCGGCGCTGCCGTGATTCTCGGCCAGCGTGGGCCATGGCTTGGCCGGATCCTCGATCGCCAGCCATGCCTGGGCACCGTGCGTGTCGAGCAAGGGCGTGCTGTCGATCTCGGCGGCAAAACCGTCGGTGGCGACGAACTGCAGGTGCTCGCCCGGCTTCACTTCGACCAGCAGTGCCCGCAGCGGCACGGCGCGATAGTGCATGCTGCGTTTGAACGCCACGTCGACCGGAATCGTGATGTCGCGGACGTCGGCGCGCGCAAGCAGCTGCGAGGTACTGTAGGTTTGCGCTCTGTGTCCCAGATCGACGGTCAACTCCGCTGCCGTGGCTGGCAGTGCCAGGAACAGGGCCAGCAGGCATAGGCAACGCAGCTTCATGACAGGCTCCTGTTCAAGTGTGAGGGAATTGTATGGGCAGCGATGTCGCGCCCTGTCGAACAGCCTTCGATTATTCGTGTATGTCGATGGCAAGCTGCGGCGTATTACCGCATGCCCGTGTTGGTCGAGCCGATCGAGCGGTAGATTACGCACGTTGTGGCCGTGCAGCTTGCCTGTCGCCAAGCTGAACAGCTTGGACCTACACCTTGAACTCACAGGGTCGCGGCCACACTAACCACTCGTATCGCCGTGAGGCGACCGGAAGTGACGCAGCAAGATAGCGTTACTGAGGGGCCGGCTTTTCCCTCCCCCGGGAAGCCGCCCGACAAACCTCATGGGTCCTCCCCTGGCCCATGAGGTTTTTTTTGCGCGCAGAAAAGCCGCGCCCATAATTATTTCGTGCGAAGGTTGCGCCTCTGCTTCGCAACGGCGTCGTGTAGCGTAGGTTGGGGTGAGCGCAGCGATGCCCAACCTACATGCACGAGAGACGTTGGGCATCGCTGCGCTCACCCCAACCTACGATACTTGGCCGTGCGTCCGCCGGTTTCCCCTTGCACCTCCACACTTTGAGCGACTGATGATCATCGACTCGCTGCTCGATACCGACCTGTACAAGTTCTCGATGATGCAGGTCGTGCTTCACCAGTACCCGGCCGCGCAGGTCGAGTACCGCTTCAAATGCCGCAATCCGGGCATCGATCTGGTGCCGTATATCGAGGAGATTCGCGCCGAGCTCGCTGCGCTGTGCAGTCTGCGTTTTACCGTGGATGAGCTCGATTACCTGCGTAGCTGGCGTTTCATCAAGAGCGACTTCGTCGATTTTCTCGGGTTGTTTCAACTCAACGAGAAGTACGTGGAAATCCTGCCTTCCGCGGCGGACAACGGCGAGATCGAGATCCGCATCCGCGGGCCATGGCTGCACACGATCCTGTTTGAAGTACCCCTGCTGGCGATCGTCAACGAGGTGTATTTCCGGCATGTCGGTGCGGGCCTGGATCTGACTGAAGGGCGTCAACGGCTGCGCGAGAAGATCGCGCTGTTGCGCGATACACCGGGCTACGCCGGCTGCAGGATTGCCGACTACGGAACGCGCCGCCGCTATTCGCGGGTGTGGCAGGAGGAGGTTGTGACCACGTTGCAGAAGGGCCTGGGCACGCAGCTCGCGGGCACCAGCAATGTGTGGCTGGCACGCAAGCTCGGCTTGACTCCACTTGGTACGCTGGCACATGAGTATCTGCAGGCGCATCAGGCGCTGGGCCCACGGTTGCGCGACTCCCAGGTGGCGGCGCTGGAAGCGTGGGCGAAGGAATATCGCGGTGATCTCGGCATCGCGTTGTCCGATGTCTACGGACTCAACGCGTTCCTGCGTGATTTCGACATGTACTTCTGCAAACTGTTTGATGGCACCCGACACGACTCCGGCGAGCCGTTCGAATGGGGTGAGAAAGTGTTGGCCCATTACCAGGCGAATCGGGTCGATCCGCGCAGCAAGGTGCTGGTGTTCAGCGATGGCCTGGACATACCGAAAGTGATGCAGCTGTATGCGCACTTTCGTGACCGCTGCCTGCTCGCGTTCGGCGTTGGCACCAATCTCACCAATGATGTCGGGCTGACGCCGTTGCAAATTGTGATCAAGATGATCCGCTGCAACGGGCAGCCGGTCGCCAAGTTCAGCGACTCACCGGGCAAGAACATGTGCGAGGACGAGGCGTACGTGGCCTACCTGCGCCAGGTGTTCGAGATTCCCGCAACGCAGGGCTGAGCAGGCAGCGCTCACAAAACTCAGAACGCCGGCAGCACCGCGCCCTGATACTTCTGCTCGATGAAGGCCTTGATCTCGGGGCTGTTCAGCGCCTTGGCCAGTTTCTGCACGCGCGGATCGTTCTGGTTGTCCGGGCGGCCGACCAGATAGTTCACATATGGCGAGTTCTTGTCTTCGATCAACAACGCATCCCTGGTCGGATTCAAGCCAGCGGCCAGCGCATAGTTGGTGTTGATCAGCGCCAGGTCCACCTCGTCCAGCGTGCGCGGCAGCATGGCGGCTTCCAGCTGACGAAACTGCAGATGCTTCGGGTTCGCGGTGATGTCCTTCGGCGTGGACATCTCGTCGGTGGGATTCTTCAGTGAGATCAGCCCGTGCCTGGCCAGTAGCAGCAACGCGCGGCTGTTGTTGCTGGGGTCGTTCGGGATGGACACGCTGGCGCCGTCCGGCAGCTGGTCGATGCTTTTGTATTTGCGCGAATACGCACCGAATGGCTCGATGTGCACGCCGGTGATGGTGACCAGGTTCGTGCCGCGCTCGCGGTTGAATGCATCCAGATACGGTTTGGTCTGGAAGTAGTTCAGGTCGACGCCTTTCTCGACCACTTGCACGTTCGGCTGCACGTAGTCGGCGAACACCTTGACCTGGAGGTCAACGCCTTCCTTCGCCAGTAACGGCTTCACCTGCTTGAGGATCTCGGCATGCGGAATCGCCGTGGCGGCCACGGTAAGCGTTTGCATGCCATTGCCGGGGGCGCCATTGCCTGGTGCAGAGCAGCCGACCAGCAGAAGCAGGGCGGCGAGCGGGGCGAGCAGTCTGTTCATGGCGGAAAATCTTGTGCGGCGCACAAGAGTAGCCGTCTATACCGCCAAATGCAAAGTGCCGGCGACCCGGCCGTTCAGCGTCGCCCGTAGCGCGCCACGATGCGGTCGCCGAGCATTTGCAGAAGCTGAACCAGCACAATCAGCAGTACCACGGTGACCAGCATGTAGTCCGACTTATAGCTGAGGTAACCGTAGCGATAGGCCAGGTCGCCCAGCCCGCCGGAGCCGATCGCACCGCCCATCGCGGTGTAACCGACGAGCGCGATCGCCGTTACGGTGATACCCGCAAACAGGCCGCCGCGTGCTTCCGGCAGCAGCACATGGCGCACGATCTGCCACAGGCTGGCACCCATCGCCTGGCTGGCCTCGATCACCCCTCGCTCGACCTCGCGTAGTGCGGTTTCCACCAGCCTCGCGAAGAATGGCGCGGCGCCGATCACCAGCGGTGGAATGGCGCCCCGGATGCCGAGCTTGGTGCCGACCAGAAAATAGGTCACCGGCATCAACACGATCATCAGGATGATGAAAGGCACCGAGCGAAGTATGTTCACCAGCAGCGAGGTAACGGCATATAACTTGGGCATCGGGCGTAACTGGCCCTTGCCAGTGAGATACAGCAGCACGCCCAGCGGCAGGCCGATAAGTACCGTGAGCAACAACGAGCCACCAAGCATCAACAAGGTGTCGACGCAGGCGCGGCCGATCTCGCCCCAGTCGTCGATATTCGGGAAAAGAGTCTGCAGGATCGGTGTGCTGCTCATCAGTTCAACTCCTCGATTTCGATACCGGCTTCACGCAAGGCGATCAGCGCTGCATCCACCCGTTCGCCCTGCATCGCAAGGGTGAGCTGGCCGTAAGGCAGATGCTTGATGCGGTCGATACGCCCGGCCAGGATGTTGAAATCGATGCCGGTTTCACGCGCCACTCGACCCAGCGTAGGCGTCAAGGTGGTATCGCCGCGAAAGCTGAGCCGCAGGAGGCGCCCCTGCACCTGCGGGAACGCCGTCTGTTCACCAGCAGCTTCCTCCGGTAATGCCTCATTGACGAAGCGCTTCGTGGTGGCGTGTTGCGGGTGCAGAAAGACATCGACCACCGTGCCGCTTTCCACGATTGCTCCGGCATCGAGTACCGCCACGCGGTCACAGACGCGACGTACCACATCCATTTCGTGAGTGATCAGCACGATGGTGAGTTTCAGTTCGCGGTTGATCTCGGCCAGCAACTCCAGCACCGAGGCAGTAGTCTGCGGATCGAGCGCGCTGGTCGCCTCGTCGCACAGCAGGATCGATGGACGATTGGCCAGCGCGCGGGCAATGCCGACGCGTTGTTTCTGACCACCGGAAAGCTGCGACGGATACTTGTCGGCATGCGCGGTCAGGCCGACCCGCGCCAGCAGTTCGTCGACGCGATGGCGCAGGGTTGCGGGGTTACGTTCGCCCGCCAGCCGCATGGGGAACGCGACGTTGTCGGCCACGGTCTGTGAGGCAAGCAGGTTGAAGTGCTGGAAGATCATGCCGATGCGCCGGCGCTGTTCGCGCAGTGCCGGTTCCGCCAGCGCAGTCATCTCGGTGTCGCCAACCAGGATCTTGCCGCCGCTGGGGCGTTCAAGCAGATTGATCAGCCGTATAAGCGTCGATTTGCCAGCACCGGACAGGCCGATGATGCCGAACACCTCGCCATCGGCAATATCGAGGCTGAATCGCTGCAGCGCGGGGATATCCCGGCCGTCGACGCGGTAGGACTTGTGGACATCGACAAAGCGGATCACGGCGAATCTCAGCCTGTGTGCGAAAACGCCATTCTATGCCACAGGCGTCACAGGCGATGGCGTAGACTGCCTGGATGGGATTTCCCACCAGTCGGAGCTTTAGCTCATGTCCAGCGTCTACGATTTCAGTGCCAACGATATTGACGGCAACCTGCGCTCGCTCGCCGAATGGCGCGGCAAGACGCTGTTGATCGTCAATGTCGCTTCCAAGTGCGGCTTCACCCCGCAGTACAAGGGGCTGGAAACGCTGTGGCAGGATCAGCGCGATCGGGGGCTGGTGGTACTGGGTTTCCCGTGTGACCAGTTCGGTCATCAGGAACCGGGCAGTGCCGAGGAGATCAAGAATTTCTGCAGCACCCACTACGATGTGACGTTTCCGATGTTTGCCAAGATCGAGGTCAATGGCGAGCATGCCGATCCGCTCTATCAATGGCTGAAGAGCGAAGGCAAGGGCATCCTCGGCAGTGAATCGATCAAGTGGAACTTCACCAAGTTTCTGATCGACGAGAACGGCCAGGTGGTCAAGCGCTACGCGCCCACCGATACGCCGGAAAAGATCGCGAAAGACACGCTGGCGCGGTTGGACGGTTGAGCCGATCAGTGGATTGAGGCCGCGTTCAACCGCGGCCGCGAAAGCCCGCCAGCAGCACAGCAATCGCGTCGATATCGCTAGTGGCGCGTGGCCCGTCCGCTGGCGGCTCGTAGTTGTTGAGCATGATTGCGAATGCCAGGCGTTCGCCCGCGGCCGTAGTGACATAGCCAACGAGGCAATGTACGTACTCCATGCTGCCGGTCTTTGCATGTACGTTGTTTTCAGCCGCCGTGTGGCGCATGCGTCCGATCAGGGTGCCGTCCACGCCGGCGATCGGCAGTGCCTCGTACAATTGAGCGGCATACGGTTGTGCGGCCAGATAGCCGAGCAGGCGCACCAGCGCATCAGGCGTGGCGAGGTCGCGGCGCGACAGTCCCGTACCTTCCGTGATCAGGCTGGCTGATGGAGAAATCCCGATCTGGGCCAGCAACTGCTGCAGCGCCTTGATGCCCCATTGTTCGCTACTCGTGAACTGCTCTGGCGTCGCTGGCGCCAAGGCAGCCTGCTCATGCACGCCGACGCTCAGCAGCAGATTCTGCAGATAGAGATTCTGCGAGCGTTTCAAGCCGCGCTGGAGGACATCCAGCAACGGTGGCGACAGCACCTCGGCCAGCATGTCGGCGTGCGCACGCAGCGCGGTATCGTCCTGCGGCCAGTGCATGGGCTGCAGCTTGCCGGCGATACGAATATGCTGGCGCGCCAATGCCTGTTGCAACTGCGCACCAGCCAGCATTGCCGGGTCAGGCACGGCCAGCTTGAAATGCTGCGACGGTGTGTTGGCCGGGATCGTGCCGAACACGTACAACGTGCTTTCACCCGGCGCGCGGTACAGGTTGATGTCGCTTTGCGTGCGCGGCAGCGTCGTGGTCAATTGGCCGAACATGGGTGGTTTCGCGTCGACCGGGTCAAAGCTGAGTCTGGCCGGCAGACCTGCCGTAGTGCCTGGGTCCACCGTCATGTCGACGATGTTCTCCTGCACGCTCAACGCCGAGGAGGGCACCGCAAACCAGCTTTGCAGATCGCCGGCTTCCCAGCCGGAGCCGAATGATGGGCCGGCGAAATAGCAGTCGTCGACGATCAGGTCGCCGTGCACCTCTCGCAGGCCGTGCGCCGCCAACTGGCTGGCCAGTTGGTCGGCCCAGTCAGCGCTGGCGTCCGTCCCCAGGGTGGGGTCGCCCATGCCGTAGAGGATCAGCGGGCCATCCAGGCGGCCGTGGCGGATATCGCCGCTGGCCAGCACCCGGGTCGGCATCCGGTAGTCCGCACCCAGCGTGGTCATGCTGAGCGCGGCGGTAAACAACTTGGCGGTGGAGGCGGGTTGCAGCAGCTGATCGGCACGGTGCGTATAAAGCGTGCGGCCGCTGTCCAGCGAGACCACCGAAATACCCCAGCTCGCTTGCGCAAATCGGGGCTGGCCGATCTGCGCATCGATCTGTGCCGCCAGCGCGGCTGTCGTGGTGGCGTTGGAAGCCGGAGGCGCCTCTACCGCTTCCACCGCCATCGCCAACGGTGCCGCAAGTAGCCATGCACAGGCCAGAAAATACGCGGAGGTGCGGCGATGGAAACGGCTTGGTGGCAGGCTCATGAACACAGTATCGCCAATCCGGCCGCCCGCTGCAGCGGGCGGCCAGGGCGGTTCTGGTAAACTTCAATGTCCATGTCGGCACCTGGCCGGCGGACCTAAACCTATTCGCGAGACGCTCATGCAGATTGCCCAGAACTCCGTTGCCGCTTTCCATTACACGCTGACCGACGACCAAGGCCAGGTCATCGACAGCTCCGAAGGCCGCGAGCCGCTGACCTACCTGCATGGCAGTGGTCAGATCGTGCCGGGCCTGGAAAAGCAGATGGAAGGCCGCAAGAGCGGTGACAAGTTCATCGCGGATGTGGCGCCCGAAGATGGCTATGGCGTCCATCACGCCGAGCTGATGCAGGAAGTGCCGAGGGAAGCATTCCAGGGCGTCGAGGACATCCAGCCCGGCATGCAGTTTCAGGGTCGCGGCCCGCAGGGCGAAATCAACGTCACCGTGACCAAGGTCGAAGACGGCAAGGTGTTCATCGACGGCAACCATCCGTTGGCCGGGCAGACCCTGCATTTCGCCATCGAAGTAACCCACGTGCGCGCCGCTACCGAGGAAGAGCTGGCACACGGGCATGTGCATGGCGAGGGTGGTCATCACCACTGAGTTTGCTCATACGGGAGCAGCATGGAAGGACGCCTGGATATCGCCATTGTGGGTTACGGTGCGGCCGGTCAGGCCGCATCGCTGTTTTTGTCAGAACAGGGGCACGCGCTGAGTGTGTTCGAACAGGCCGACTCGCCAGGACCGGTTGGCACTGGATTTTTGCTGCAACCGACCGGATTGGATGTGCTTGCTCGACTCGGTCTGAGTGCGCAAGTCATAGCTCAAGGTCAGCGGATCGAGCGCTTGTATGGCTGCAGCGCGAATGGCCATGGCGTTATGGACATGCGTTATAGCGATCATTCGCCTGGCTGCTTTGGGCTCGGCCTGACGCGCGGAAGTCTGTTTAGTCTGATGCGCGATGCCTGGCCTGATGCGGCACAGCTGCGCGCAGGCATTCAGATTGATCGAGTCGACGTGGAAGGCAGACACCTGATCGACAGCATGGGCGAGCGGTATGGCCCATTCGATCTGATCGTGGTGGCCGATGGCTCAAACTCACGGCTGCGCAACTCTGCTCCAAAGCTTGTTCGGCGGCAGGCGTTGTATCCGTGGGGAGCTATGTGGAGCCTGCTTCCGGCCGAGAATTGGCCGCATTCGGATACGCTGCACCAACGCTACGGAGGTACCAGCGAAATGATTGGCCTGCTGCCCGTGGGGCAGCGCGCCGATGGTGATGGCCGCTGGTTGACCTTTTTCTTCAGCTTGCCGGGCGAACAGGTAGATACATTTGATGGCAACTCACTGGTTCGCATGCGTGACAGGATCCGCCAACTCTGGCCGCAGGCACTGCCATTGCTCGATCACATTCGTGAGCCAGAGCAACTGAGTCGCGCTCGTTATCGTGATGTGGTGTTGCGTGCGCCCGTCAATGGAAGGCTGGTTTTCATTGGTGATGCGGCGCACGCCATGAGTCCGCAACTGGGACAAGGCGTGAACATGGCGTTGCTGGATGCCGAAGCGCTGTCTGATGCGTTGGCGGGTGCCCGCGATATCGGCGAGGCGCTGCGTACTTATCCTCGCTTGCGCAGGCAGCATTTGGCGGTCTATCAGCAGTTGAGCCGGTGGCTTACACCGTTGTTCCAGTCGGACCACGCCGGACTTGCCCGCGTACGGGATGCCTGCTTTGGCCCATTGGGCCGGTTTCCACTGGCACGCGGCCAGATGTTGAAGATACTCACCGGCACAAAAAAAGCGTGGTGGCATTAAATCATCGCGCCTTGGCGAACGCGGGTTCAATACCAGTCGAGCAGCGATATCCCCAGGCCGACGTAGGTGGCGTTGTGGTTGTAGTCGATCAGGCTCTCGCCATAGCCCTTGAACGCTTCCATGTAACCGCGCAGATTGCCGATCAGCGGGAAGCTCCAGGTGAACTGGGCGGCGCCGTGGTTTTCATTGCCGCCACGGAATGAGTCGCGCAGCATCAGGCCGAATTCCTGACCATTCCATTCGTGGATGATCTGCATGTCGCCGCGGCCCACGTAATTGCTGATGTCCGGATTGTTGTCGTTCGCCGACGACTCCGGGATGCGCCACCAGGGGCGGAACATCACGGTCCAGTTGCCTCGCTCGAAGCCGATATCGGCGATGACCCGGTTCCAGCTGCGCGAGAGCGGGTCGGATTGGCCGTTCGACTGGTGATCAACGCCGATGCCGAGCAACCGACCGTCCCAGCCGAACACCTGATAGTGGGTGTCGAACATCAGGATTGCATCGGGTTCGTAGTCGGTCTCGCGGAATGGCCGCGAAGCTTCCGCGTTGTAGAGCTGCCAATGCGAGTCCTGGGTGTAGCCGACCCATACGTCGCCAGCATCGCCGAAGACACCCTGCCACACCTTGGTCTTCAGGCTGAGCTGGAATGTCGCTTCGACATTGTCCAGCTGCTGTGGAGTGGTCACCGTGTTGGCGGGATTGGGGCTATGCGGCTCGTCGTTTTGATTGCTGGTGGCGAATACCGGCATGACGTAGACCGGTTTGTAGCCACGTATATTGAACGTGCCGAGTTTGCTATCCGGTGCAAGCTCCCAGCGACTGTCGAGTAGGGACAGCGGCTTCGCTACCTCGTTGTTCGCTTCCACTGCCGCCGATGTGGCGCTCTTGTCGCGGCTGAAAACATTCGAGCTACTGCCTTGCTGCTGGGTGCGTTTCTGCGCTGTCGGCAAATTGACCCGGCCGGTGGCTTTGTCGTAACAGGCCAGTCGTTGCGCATCACTCTCGATCCCGGCACAGGCGCGGATGTCGGTGGGATCGGGATTCTGGGCGTGGCCTGACGCGGCGAACAGGCTGGCGGCCAGGGCCACGGGTGCAGCCATGTAGCAGGGCTTCATCGAGATAAGGCTCCGAATGAAGAGCGTGGAAGATCAGTCAGGAAGTCCAAGTCATTCACTCCCGCAAACAAAAGCCGGCCACGGACATTCCTGTGGCCGGCTCGATAGGCTTGGCAAATGTTACTGCTGCGGCAGCTTTGTCCAGCGATCGTATTCGGACTTGCTGATCTTGCCGTCGCGGTTGGTGTCGGCATGAATGAAGTCGTTGGCCAGCGGCGGATAGGCCACGGCCTGGTCTTCGGTAATGTACTTGCTGCCACCGGACAATTGCGCGAACGGCGGTGCCGGTCCAATGGTCGGCGCCGGCGGCGGCACACTCGCTACCGTAGTCTGGCCCTGGGTCGTCTGTCCGTTCGGGGCCTGGCCGACAGCTGCGTCGGCCGCTGTTGATGCCGGCGCCGGCATCGGCGGTGGTGGCGGTGGCGGCGCATTCTGGGCGATCAGGGTACCTGCGAAGAACAGCGCGCCGGCGGTCATTGCGGACAGAAGTGGCTTGCGAGATTTCATCATTGATGCTCCATGCCAGAATAAAGTTTATGTAGAGACCCGGGCCGAACCATGCAGGGTCGAACCGGACGGGCAGCTTTCGACACCGGCTGCCAGACGCGACATCACGCTAACAGAGGATTTGTAAATGCCGGCTCAACATCATGGCCATGAAACTGTGAAGGCTTCGTGTCGTTGAGCCCGGCTTCAGCCAACGATCGCAAGCTGAGCCTGACGCAGGCGCGCCTGTTGCAGTTGGCGGCCCAAGGCCTGCTGCAGCCGTTGCGGCGACGTCCGCGACGCACTGATGTAGTCAGCACGATCGAGCGCATGCGATTGCTGCAGATCGATACCATCCATGTCGTGGCACGCAGTCCGTATCTGGTACTGCACGCACGTCTCGGGCACTACCCGATGGAATGGCTGGACGAAGCGCTGGCGCAGGGACGACTCGCCGAATGCTGGGCGCACGAGGCCTGTTTTGTCACTGCGAGCGATATCGGGTTGCACCGTGGCGGCCAAGATCAGCGTATGCATCACTGGGCACACCGCCACGCTGCGCGAATGCATCGCGAACAACGCGCCGACATGGATGCCTTGCTGGCCGGCATTCGCGTCTCCGGTCCGGTGCGCGCGGCGGACTTCGCACGCGCCGTTGGCGATGACGGGCCGGGGAAAACGGGTTGGTGGGAATGGAAACCAGAGAAGCGCTGGCTGGAGGCCTGGTTCGCGCTGGGTGAGTTGATGGTGACGCGACGTGAGCGTTTCCAGCGGGTGTATGACCTAGCTGAAAATGTGCTGGCCGGGCTTGATCCACCGTTCGATCCGTCGGCTGTCGCACCTTCCGCCGAAGGTTTGCGACAACGCTTTATCGTCGACAGTGTGCGCGCCCTGGGGGTGAGCCGGGCTGCCTGGATTGCCGATTACTACCGTTTGAAACCTGCGGTAAGCGATCAGGAACTGGCGCCATTGCTGGCCAGCGGCGAACTGCTGACGGTTTCAGTGCAGGGCTGGGGGGTGCCGGGTTACGTGCACCGTGACCATGCCGACTTGCTGGACAAGGCGCTCCGTGGCCGCTTGCGTGCCACGCATACCACGCTGCTGTCACCTTTCGATCCGCTGGTTTGGGATCGTGCCCGGGTCCGGGCGATGTTCGATTTCGACTACACCATCGAGTGCTACACCCCGGCAGCGCGCCGCCGCTTTGGTTACTTCGTGCTGCCGATACTTCATCGTGGCCGGCTGGTCGGTCGGCTGGACGCCAAGGCGCATCGCAGCGATGGCGTGTTCGAGATCAAGGCGATGTTTCTGGAGTCAGGAGTGGAGCCGGAGCCATCGCTGGTCGAGGCGCTGGCCATGGCGATTGCCGGTACCGCGCGATGGCATGAAACACCGCAAATCAGGCTGGGTTGCTCTCAGCCAGCGGGTTTGGCCAAAGCGCTGCGTGCGGTCTGGCGAGCGCAGAGCTGAGCATCGCCACTCAGTGCGTGCTGCTGGCCGGCACCGGGCTCTGTGCGCAGGACTTGCCGTGCAGGGCTTCGCGCAATTGACTGGCCAACGAACTGCAACGGGCTGCCAGTTGGGGACGGATGTCCGGATTCTCCGAATCGAGCAACAGGCTTGTGCGCATGGCCTGATAACGTGCCGGCAATTGATCCGGTGTGAAAATCGCCGCGGCGCTATGGCAGGCCATGTAGCTGGCCAGATAATCGTCACAGACGGGAATGCCGGTATGGTCAGGCAGGTCCTGGTCCTCGACCGTGATGTGGCCGTTGGCGGGTGCCGCGTGGTGTTGATGGTGTGTACTCGTGCCCGTGGCGGACGGGGGTGACGTGGTGGTTGAAGTAACCGCCGTTGTGGATACAGCCGGGGTCGCAGGTTTCGGCGCTGGCTGGTGGGCGCAACCTGCCAGCAGCAGGCCGGCAATGATGGTGGCCAGGGTCGGACGGGACAGGGCAGGCATCGATGGCTCTCCTAAACGGGTGACCGCGTGACTGAACCGGGACGGGCTGAATAGACGCAGGCCAGCAATCTTGGCCGGCACTGCCCACACTAGACGAGGTTGGACGTAAATAGAATCTGAATTTTCTGTCTCCGGTGAGAAAATCGGTGAAAATCGGCTTATTCGGTCTCGATGGGCGCAATCTCGCATCTACTACGTTCTGACGTTATGATTCTGCCACTGTGTTTGCCGGGGTCACCAGAGTTATGTGGCCCGATGCAGCTGATCCGCGATCTGCCTCATCGTTCACCCTAGGGTTGTTTCCTTGCACACCAGTAAGCCGGCCACGCCCATGACCATTTATATGCGGGCGGGTCGAGTCTATAAACCTGTGGAGTGATCAAGATGTCAGATCGTCAGATCGGTACCGTCAAGTGGTTCAACGACGCCAAGGGCTTCGGCTTCATCAGCCGCGATAACGGCCCGGATGTTTTCGTGCATTTTCGCGCGATCACCGGCGGCGGTTTCAAGAGCCTGCAGGAAGGCCAGCAGGTCTCCTTCAAGGTTGTGCAGGGTCAGAAGGGCCTGCAGGCCGACGAAGTGACCCCGGCCTGAGTGCCAGTTGCCCAGTACGTGCATCACCAGAAACCGGGCAGCGATGCCCGGTTTTTTCATGTCTGGATAATGGAAGCCACAAACTACTTGACAAATCACCTGTTTGTCTGAAATCCGTTATGCTTGGGTTACTGCGTCTGCTCGGCTACGTGCGTGCCCGGTATGGATTTCCTGAATCCGCATCGTTACACCCCACCCCAGCAAGCCCAGTAAGCCGTCGGCCCGTTGGGGCCGGTTTGTCTCAGCGTCTGGAATGGATCGGAGTGAGTCATGTCGGATCGTGAAGTAGGTACCGTCAAGTGGTTCAACGACGCCAAGGGTTTCGGCTTCATCAGCCGGGAGAGTGGCCCTGACGTGTTTGTGCATTTCCGCGCCATCAGTGGTTCGGGTTTCAAGAGCTTGCAGGAAGGCCAGAAAGTCAGCTTCAAGGTTGTCGATGGCCAGAAGGGCTTGCAGGCTGAAGACGTCACGGCAGCTTGATCGTCGTGAATGAAGCAGAAAGAGGCCGGCGCAAGCCGGCCTCTTTCTGTGCGTGATCACGCCCGTGATCGCTGTGTCACGTTAGCCTGTCGCAATGCCAGATCATTTTGCCGAAAATGCGGGTTCTCCCATTCCATCGATAATCAACATGCCGGTCGAGCAAACTGTGCTTCCGGTTTCGACCGACGACGGTTCAAGCATTGAATTGTTGTGTATCCATCCTGCTGCAGGGTGGAGTCGCCTGTTGTATTGGCTACCGGCCATGGGCGTGCCGGCCAGGCATTATCTGCCACTCGCCGAGGCACTGGCCGCGCGGGGTATTGCGGTGGTTGTGCATGAATGGCGCGGCATCGGTTCCAGTAATCGTCGGGCGGGTCGCCGTTGCAATTGGGGCTATCGCGAATTGCTGGAAGACGATATGCCGGCAGCGTTGTCGGTGCTGCGCACGCGCTGGCCGCAGGCGGCGTGTTGGCTGGGTGGTCACAGCCTTGGCGGCCAGTTGAGCTCGTTATATGCGAGTTTGCACCCGCTCGAATTTGCCGGCCTGGTGCTGGTGGCAAGCGGTTCGCCTTATTGGCGTCGTTATCGACATGGCTGGTTGCTCAGCGCTGCCTTTGCCGGCGCGCCGCTGTTGGCCGGTCTGCTGGGCTATCTCCCGGGGCGCCGGATCGGTTTTGGCGGTAACGAGGCGCGCGGAGTCATTGCCGACTGGGCGCGCAGCGGTCGCAGCGGGCGCTATGCGGCGGTCGGAATGCCACAGGATCTCGAACGCGAGCTTGCGTCGCTGCAGCTACCGCTGCTGGCACTGCGTCTGGCTGACGACTGGCTGGGGCCGGCGTCGTCGCTGGACTGGCTGCTCGGCAAGATGCCACAGGCGCTGCGTACATCGGACGTAATCACGGCGCACGACTTGGGCGGGCATCCGGCCGATCACTTCGGCTGGATGAAAACGCCTGCCCCGATCGCGGAACGTATCGCCGCCTGGATCGGCGCAAGTGGCGCGACGTTGCACACGCACAACAGGTCGATGCCTTGATACTGTGGGTAAATGGCGGCATGTTCATGGATCCATGTCTTGCCGGACGGCCCGATGAATCTGTTTGAACCTTTCCCGCAGCGCAGCCTTACTTTGCGCAATCGCCTGGTGGTATCGCCGATGTGTCAGTACTCGGCGACGGACGGCTTGCCCGACGACTGGCACCTGGTCCATCTGGGCAGCCGTGCGGTGGGTGGTGCGGCGGCGGTGATCGCCGAGGCCACCGCGGTATCGGCGCAAGGGCGCATCTCGCTTGGTGACACCGGATTGTGGAATGAAGATCAGCTCGAGGCCTGGCGACCGATCGCGCGCTTCATCAAGGACCATGGCGCGATTGCCGGTGTGCAACTGGCGCACGCCGGGCGCAAGTCCAGCGCACAGCGACCGTGGGAAGGGCATGGCCCATTGCCGGTCGGACAGCAGGATTGGCTGACTGTCGCGCCGTCGGCCTTGCCATTCGACAAGGGCTGGCACACGCCGCAGGCCCTCGACGAAGCCGGCATCCAGGGTGTGATTGCGGATTTCCGGGCCGCCGCGCGGCGTGCCTTGACGGCCGGTTTCGAGCTGATCGAGTTGCACGCGGCACACGGTTACCTGATGCATCAATTCCTGTCGCCGCTGAGCAACCAGCGCAGCGACCGCTATGGCGGCAATTTCGAGAACCGCAGCCGCATCGTGCGCGAAGTGATCACGGCTGTGCGCGAAGTGTGGCCAGCCGAGTTGCCGCTGTGGCTGCGCATCTCTGCCACCGATTGGGTCGACCATGAGGGTGGCTGGGATATCGAGCAAAGCGTGCAGCTGGCCAGGCAGGTGAAAGCGCTGGGCGTGGATCTGATCGACGTCTCCAGCGGAGGTCTGGTGCCCCACGTCAAGATCCCGCTGGGCCCCGGTTATCAGGTGCCGCTGGCGGCGCGCATTCGGCGCGAAGCGGAGATCGCCACGGGCGCGGTAGGCCTCATCACTGAAGTGGAGCAGGCGGCGGACATCGTTGCCAAGGGCGAGGCGGACGTCGTGTTGATGGCCCGCGAAAGCCTGCGCGATCCCTATTTTCCGCGCCGGGCGGCGCAGCAGCTGGGTGCGCAACTCAATACCCCGAACCAGTATCTGCGTGCCTGGCAAAGTTGAGATAGACCACGAGGAGCGTGTGATGGAAACCACCCCGACATTGATCGAAGGTCGCCTGCATGATCTCGGCGATGGATTCACGGTGCGTCGCATGTTGCCGGTACTGCAGACGCGCCATGTGGGTCCGTTCGTGTTCTTCGATCACATGGGGCCGGCCGTATTCACCGCGGGCAATGGCATGGATGTGCGGCCGCATCCGCACATCGGGCTGGCCACGGTGACCTGGCTGTTCGACGGTGTGGTCCGCCACCGTGACAGCCTGGGCAGCGTCGCCGATATCCGTTCCGGTGAAGTGAACTGGATGACGGCCGGGAGCGGGATCGTGCATTCGGAGCGCACGCCGCCGGACCAGCGCCGCGACGGGCAGACGTTGCATGGGGTGCAGATCTGTGTGGCGTTACCGCAGGTCGATGAAGAGATCGCGCCCGAATTTCATCACCATGATCGAGCCGTGTTGCCAAAGATTCGCCAGCCGGGAGTCGATGCGGTGCTGATTGTGGGCGATGCCTATGGTGAGCATTCGCCGGTCAAGGTGTTCGCCCCGATGTTCCTGCTGGAAGCTCAACTGGAGGCCGGCACCGAACTGGCATGGCCGCAGGATCATGTCGAGCGCGGCATCCATGTGGTCGAGGGCGCGGTCGACTGGGGCGAGCTGAAAATCGTTGTCGCGCAGATGGCCGTACAGGCCGGGCCCTCGGCCGTGCCGGTGCGCGCACGTGAGGCAAGCCGGGTGTTGCTTTTCGGCGGCGCGCCACTGGACGGCGAGCGGCACCTGTGGTGGAACTTCGTCGCCAGCTCCCGCGAGCGAATCGAGCAGGCCAAGGCCGACTGGCAGGGCCACCGTTTCGGCAAGGTGCCGGGTGACGAGATCGAGTTCATTCCACTGCCAGGCTAATCACACCCGTTGCATCGATCATGGCAGGATGTCGCTGATCGGGTTGCCCATCCTACGGAGTAGCACATGTCCGGCTTCAGCAGTTTTGGCGAGTTCTATCCGTACTATCTGAGCGAACACGGCAATCGCGTCTGTCGCCGCATGCATTTCATCGGCAGCAGCCTGGTGATTGCGGTGGTGCTGGTGGCGTTGCTGACGGGCCAGCTGCGCTGGCTATGGCTGATGCCACTGGCCGGTTACGGTTGTGCCTGGGTCGGCCACTACGTCTTCGAGAAGAACCGTCCCGCCACGTTCAAACATCCGCTATATAGCCTGCTTGGCGACTGGGTGATGTACGGGCAGATGCTGCGCGGGAAAGTGAGTTTTTGAGAGGCGTCGTTTCGGATGCCTCAGCGGTATTTCTGATGGCAGCTCTTGCAGGTTTCACCGATCGGCTTGATCGCTGCGGCCAGGGCCGCGCAATCGGCAGGAGCAGCCTGCAGCGCTTGTTGCACTCGAGTTTGCAGCTGTCCCGCGGCATCGGTGAACGGTTGTTCCGTGATATCGAATACCGGCACGATGTCGGTGGCGGTCGACTGCAGCCGCTGTAGATGGTGCTGGGTACTGGCGGCATCGCAATGCCCGGTTTTGAGCGCTTGGCTCAGTTGGCCCATGTGGTAGTCCATCGTCGTCATCACCGCTTTCGGCATCGGATTGCGCGCGTTCAACGCATTCACGACGTTGACCGTGCCAATCACGCCGATCGCCAGTCCGAGCAGGATCAACAGGGCAATACGCATCGATTCGGCTCGCTGGTTGTCGACAAGGCGGTGAGGATACCCGCCCCGAGAGCCTTTAGGCAGGTTCTGAATGCGTTCCAACCATGTTGTCGCGATAAAATGACCATCACATTGCAGCAGGCCAGGCCAGTGACACGCTCAGACAAGATACGCACGGACAAGATCGGGTTTGCATTCGGCAGCATGCCGGCATGAGCGAAGTGGATTTTCCGGCTGAACGCTTTCAGGGAGTGGAGCGTCTGTATGGCGTGGGTAGCGTGGCCAAGTTTGCGCGCGCGCATGTTTGCGTGATCGGCGTGGGTGGCGTGGGTTCATGGGCGGCCGAGGCACTGGCGCGCAGTGGCATCGGTCGGCTCACCCTGATCGATGCCGACGAGGTCTGCGTGTCCAACACGAACCGGCAGCTGCATGCGCTGGATGGTGAATTCGGCAAGCCCAAAGTTGGCGTGATCGCGACACGTGCCCATGCGATCAATCCGACGATTCGGCTGGAGGCGATCGAGCGCTTCCTCACGCCATCGACCCTGGACGAGTTGCTCGACCGCGGCTACGACGTGGTGCTGGATGCCTGCGACGCTTTCCGGGTAAAGCTCGAGACCATCGCCTGGTGCCGTCGGCGCAAGCTGCCGATCGTCAGTGTCGGCTCGGCCGGCGGGCGCACCGACCCGACCCAGATCCGCGTGCGTGACCTGTCGCGCACCGAGCACGACGCGATGTTCAGCCTGATCCGCAAGAAGCTCCGTACGGACTTCAACTTCCCGCGCAATCCCGATCGTTACTTTGGCGTGTCAGCCGTCTATTCGTTGCAGAACGTGCAGTACCCGCAGCCCGATGGCACGGTAGGCGGCAACCGCCCACCCGGCGGCGACGCATTGAATCTTGCCTGTGGCGGCGGCCTTGGCGCCGCCACCCACGTCACCGGCGCGTTCGCATTCGCGGCCGTCGGCAAGGTGCTGGAGAAACTGCTGCAAGCGTAAGTCTTCTCCCCCTTTGGGGAGAAGATGCGCGCAGGGCAGATGAGGGGCGGGTGCTCGCGGGAAAGTAAATCGAAGCGCCCAGTGCTACTTCAGTCGACCGTGACCCCTCACCCCAACCCTCTCCCCGAAGGGGAGAGGGAGCAGAGCGTTACCAGCCCATGTAGTGCCCGCCATTGATCGCCAGATTCGCACCGGTAATCCATCCGGCCTGCTCGCCGGTAAGAAACGCCACGGCATGGGCGATTTCATCCGGTCTGCCGAGGCGGCCGACCGGGATCTGCGCCACGATCTTCTCGCGCACTTCTTCGGGTACGGCCATCACCATGTCGGTACCCACGTAACCCGGTGACACGGTGTTCACGGTGATGCCGAACTTCGCGTTCTCCTGTGCCAGCGAGATAGTGAAGCCGTGCATGCCGGCCTTGGCGGCGGCATAGTTGGCCTGGCCGTACTGGCCCTTCTGACCGTTGATCGAACTGATCTGCACAATGCGACCCCATTTGCGCGCGCGCATGCCCTCGATCACCGGACGGGTGACGTTGAAGCACGCGTTCAAGTTGGTGTTCACCACGTCCATCCACTGAACGTAGTTCATCTTGTGGAAGGTGGTGTCGCGGGTGATGCCTGCGTTGTTCACCAGGATCTCCACGGGGCCGCACTTGCTCTCGATCTCGCGCATCATCGCTTCGCAGCCGACCGAGTCGCACACGTCGCCCTGCACCATGCACACCTCGATGCCTTCGCTGGCCAGCGCCTGTCGCCATGCCTCGGCCTTGGCTTCGTCGCGATAGTTGGTGACGACCCGATGCCCTTGGCCGGCGAGGTAGCGAATGATTGCCGTGCCGATGCCGCCGGTGCCGCCCGTGACCAATGCCGTGCGCTGAGTCATGTCCTTGAATCTCCTGTGTGCTGAAACAGAGAGCTGTTGTATACCGGTTCCGTGGCAAAGTCATTGCCGCGATCCGTTGCCACGAAAGCCGGTTTACCCGTTCCTTATAGCGTTTCAGGCGGCAGAGTAACCGCTGCAATGCGGCAAAAATGCAGGTTCAAAGCCCGCAAGAGCCTGCGCCAGCAGATCGTGCACGTCGGTGGCGGAGGCCGGCAGTGGCAGCTGGAGGAAGGTCAGCGCCCGGCGCAGCGCCGATAGCGGGTCGGCTGGATCGACCGGATGCGCCTGCCCGGACTTCGACAGCTTTGCCCCGCTCACATCCAGCGCCAGGGGCAAATGCAGATAACGTGGCGTCGGCAGGCCGAGGCAGCGCTGCAGCCAGATCTGCCGCGCAGTGGAATCGAGCAGGTCGTTGCCGCGCACCACCTCGGTGATGCCTTGAAACGCATCGTCCACCACGCAGGCCAATTGGTAGGAATACAAACCCTCGACCCGGCGTATCACGAAGTCGCCGGCACTCTCGCGCAGGTTCTGGCGTTGCGGGCCTTGCAGGGCATCGTCGAATGTCACCTCGATATCTGGCGCGAACGCGCGCCATGCCGGCGGGCGATGCGGGGCAGGGGCCGCGGTGCATAGGCCATCGCGATGGATGTCTCCCCTGGCGGCCAGATCGCTGCGGCTGCACCAGCAGGGGAATACCTGATGGGTGGCCCGCAATTGCGCGAACGCGGCCTCGTACGCGGCGATGCGTTGTGACTGGAACAGCACGGGCGCATCGGCGACAAGGCCAAACGCGGGCAATGCGCTGAGGATGCTGGTGGCCGAGCCAGCGACTTCTCGTGGCGGGTCGATATCCTCCATCCGCAGCAGCCATTGCCCTCCGGCATGCCGCGCGCACAGCCAACTGCCCACGGCGGCCACCAGCGAGCCAAAATGCAATTGTCCGGTAGGCGAGGGGGCAAAGCGGCCGCGGTAGGTCATCGCCGCATTTTAGGGCAGTGCCCGATGAATTGATTGCAACTCCAGACGCGCCCCGGACCTTGAAAGCGCAGGCGCACGCCCCGACCCTTCACGAGCGGCCACGCCGCACTCCCTTCATGACTGCCAGAGAGACGGCCATGCGTCGCATCGCACTATTCATCGGTACCAACCTCGCTGTGCTGCTGCTGCTGAGCATCGTCTGCCACCTGTTCGGCATCGACCAGATGGCGGCCAGCCGCGGTTACGGCGGCATGACCGGCCTGCTGGTGTTTGCCGCCGTGTTCGGTATGGGCGGAGCGTTCATTTCACTGGCCATATCCAAGTGGATGGCCAAAATGTCGACGGGCGCGCGAGTGATCACGCAGCCCCAGAACGACACCGAGCGCTGGCTGGTCGATACCGTGCGGCGCCATGCGCAGAACGCCGGCATCGGCATGCCGGAGGTGGCGATCTACGACGCACCAGAAATGAACGCCTTCGCCACCGGCATGACGAAGAACAGCTCGCTGGTGGCGGTGAGCTCCGGCCTGTTGCAGCAGATGGATCGCGAGCAGATCACGGCCGTGCTAGGTCATGAGATCGGTCATGTCGCGAATGGCGACATGGTCACCTTGACCCTGATCCAGGGCGTGTTGAACACGCTGGTGATTCTCGCTGCGCGCATTATCGGTCGCTTGGTGGATAGTTGGATGTCCGGTGGTCGTGACAGCCGCGATGGCGGCGGTATCGGCTATTTCGTGGTGGTGATGGTGTTGCAGCTGGTATTCGGTTTGTTCGCCTCGATGATCGTGGCGGCATTCTCGCGCTGGCGCGAGTTCCGTGCCGATGCGGCGGGCGCCAAGTTCGCCGGCACAGGTGCGATGATCTCCGCGCTGCAGCGTCTGCAGGCCAACCACGGTGAAAGCACGTTGCCCAAGACCATCGCCGCGTTTGGCATCGCCGGTCCCCTGGCCGATGGCTTCAGGCGCCTGTTCATGAGTCACCCGCCGCTGGACGAGCGTATCGCTGCACTGCAGAACCCCTCGGCGCAGCACTGATCTTCAAGCCCCTCTCCCGGTGGAGAGGGGCCGGCCGTTTTAACCTGTCTGTATTGAATTCAATCTAAGCAAGAGTCAGAACCGTATGAATGCACCCGTCGAAACCCGCAAATTTGAGGCTGAAGTTGCTCAGGTGCTGCACCTGGTCACCCACTCGCTGTATTCGCACAAGGAAATCTTCCTGCGCGAGCTGATTTCCAATGCCTCCGATGCCTGCGACAAGCTGCGCTTCGAGTCGATCGCCAAACCCGAGCTGCTGGCTGGCGACGGCGAGTTGCATATCGACGTGAGCTGGGATCCGGATGCGCGCACCATCACCGTGCGCGACAACGGCGTCGGCATGAGTCGCGACGAAGTGGTTGCCAACATCGGTACCATCGCCAGCTCCGGTACGCGACGTTTTCTGGAAGCCATGTCAGGTGCGCAGAAGGCCGACGCGCGGCTGATTGGCCAATTCGGCGTGGGCTTCTATTCCGCGTTCGTGGTGGCTGACAAGGTCACTGTGCTCAGCCGCCGCGCCGATGCGCCAGCGGGCGAGGGCGTGAAATGGGATAGCGACGGCAAGGGCGAGTATTCGCTGGAGCAGGTCGAGCTGGCGGGACGCGGCACCTCCGTCATCCTGCATCTGAAGGCTGATGAAGACGAGTTCCTCAAGCGCTGGCAGCTGCGTGCGCTGATCACCCGCTACTCCGACCACGTGGCGTTCCCGATCCGCATGCCGGTCGAGAAGGATGGCAAGCCGACCGAGGAATGGGAGACCGTGAACGCCGCGTCGGCACTGTGGACGAAGCCGAAATCCGAGATCAGCGACGAGGACTACCAGAGCTTCTACAAGTCACTCGGCCACGATTTCAACGACGCGCTGGCGTGGACGCACAACCGCGTCGAAGGTAGCCAGAGCTTCACCACACTGTTGTACATCCCCTCGCAACCGCCATTCGACCTGATGATGGGCGGGCGCGACGAGCGCAAGGGACTCAAGCTCTACATCAAGCGCGTCTTCATCATGGACGCCGCCGAAGAGCTGCTGCCGAACTATCTGCGCTTCGTGCGCGGCGTGGTCGACGCGGATGACCTGCCGCTCAATGTCAGTCGCGAAATCCTGCAGAAGAACCGCCAGCTCGAGCGCATCAAATCCGCTTGCGTCAAGCGCGTGCTCGACCTGATCGAGAAGCTGGCCAAGGACGAGCCCGAGAAGTTCGCCACGTTCTACAAGGCGTTCGGCAACACGCTCAAGGAAGGCATCAGCGAAGATGCGAACAACCGCGAACGCATCGCCAAGTTGTTGCGCTTCGCCTCGACCAAAGGCGAGGGTAGCGCGCAGACCGTTTCGTTCGACGACTATATCGGCCGCATGCCGGTCGGCCAGGACACGATCTGGTTTATCACGGCCGACAGCTACGCCGCTGCGCTGGGCAGCCCGCAACTCGAAGCATTCAAGGCCAAGGGCATCGAAGTGTTGCTGATGTCCGATCGCATCGACGAGTGGATGCTCGGCAGCCTCAGCGAGTACGGCGGCAAGAAACTGCAGAACGTCGCCAAAGGCGAGCTGCCGCTGGATGAAGCCGACAAGCAGAAGCAGGAAGCGGCCACCAAGGAAGCCGAGCCGTTGCTGAAGAAGCTGAAGGAGTTGCTCGGCGATAGCGTCGGCGACGTGCGTGTCTCCGCGCGCCTCACCGATTCGCCTTCATGTCTTGCACTGAATGACTACGAGATGGCCCCGCACCTCGCCCGACTGCTGCGCGAAGCCGGTCACGACATGCCGGAAAACAAGCCGACGCTCGAGATCAATCCGCAGCATCCGTTGCTCAAGCGGGTCGAAGCGGAAGCCGATGAGTCGAAGGCCAAAGATCTGGCCACGCTGTTGCTGGAGCAGGCCGAGATTGCTGCGGGCGCGCAGTTGCTGGATCCATCTGCGTTCGTGCAGCGGATGAATCGAGTGCTGTTGGGAGTTTGAATCTCGCCAGCGCCTCGCAGAGACGCCACTAAGAAAACCCGTCGCTAGCGACGGGTTTTTTTTGCCTTCGTCTTTGGTGTTCCTTGTTTTCTGTAGAGTCGATCGCTTCAAAGAGGAAGACTGTTTTTCCTTGCGCGAATGTTCTGGTACAAGATTAAACGAGCTACCAAGGGAAAACGATATGACCACGATCGGACGATCGAACCCCGCCTTCTTCGTGATGGCAACTGTCCTGGCGATGCTGTGTACACCGCTTGCGATAGCGCAGTCCAGCGATGCCGCGCTTACCGTTCGTGTCGATCACGTGCTGGCCAAAGTGCCATTGATCGACGGTCACAATGATTTGCCGTGGGAAATTCGCGAACGCTTCGGCAATGTCGCCGGGGTGGATCTGAGTGTCAGTACGGCGAACCTGCCGCTGGCGGCGCAAGCCGATGAAGCGCAAACCGCATTGATGACCGACATCCCGCGCCTGCGCAGCGGCCATGTCGGCGCACAGTTCTGGTCGGTCTGGATACCGCCTACGGTGACCGGTCCCGCTGCCGTGAAGATGACCATCGAGCAGATCGATCTGGTGCGCACCATGGTGGCGCGCTACCCGAAGGATCTGCAAATGGCCTACTCGGCCGAGGACATTGAGCGTGCGCATGCGGCCGGTCGCATCGCTTCGCTGATCGGCATCGAGGGCGGTCATCAGATCGACGATTCGCTGCCCACGCTGCGCCAGATGTACGAGCTGGGTGCGCGCTACATGACGCTGACGCATACCCTGGACAATGACTGGGCTGATTCCGCAACGGATGCGCCAAAGCATCATGGTCTGACGCCGTTCGGACGCGCCGTGATCCATGAAATGAATCGTCTTGGCATGCTGGTCGACCTCAGTCATGTCTCGCCGGATACGATGCGTGCAGCCCTTGCGGTCTCGGTGGCACCGGTGATTTTTTCGCACTCCGGCGCGCGTGCACTGAACGATCATCCGCGCGACGTACCGGACGACGTGCTCGAGCTGGTTGCGCGCAACCATGGCATCGTCATGGCGACCTTTGCGCCGGCTTATGTGTCGGCAGAACGCAATCGCTGGGAAGCCGATCGCGCAGCTGAGCAGGCCCGTTTCAGCTCACCACCCTACGGCGGTCTATACATCGGTCAACCCGAGCGGGAGAAGGCGGCGTTGGCCGAATGGGAGGCCCATCATCCGAAGCCCGTCGTGACGCTGGCGATGGTCGCCGATCACATCGAGCACATCCGCCACGTTGCGGGGATCGACCATGTCGGCATCGGCTCCGATTTCGACGGTATTCCGGAGGCACCGCAGGGCCTGGATGGCGTCGACAAGTTTCCGGCTCTGCTCAAGGAGCTTGCAAGGCGCGGCTGGACTGACGAGGAACTTGGCAAGGTAGCCGGTGGAAACATGTTGCGCGTGATGCGCGAGGCTGCCGCCGTGGCAAAGCGACTACAGGCAACGGAATCGCCAGCGTCGGTAACGATTGAGCAAGCCGATGCGGGCGCAGCAGGGAAGCCGATCTAAGGAGCTTCTCCATGCGCTGTCCAGCCTGCCAGCCCTCAGCTTTCCCGGCGGGCCGGTGACCTGTTCAGCGCGGCAGGTAGGCTTTGGCGAGTCGCGCAATGCGCCGGGCTTCGATTCCGATTTCGCGTAGCTGCCCGGTTGGCGAGGCGATGAGCCCACAGAAAAACAGGCCCGGTTCAAGCGTCGCCCGGCCTGAGTCGAGTGGCATGCCATGGCCGTCAAATACACCCTTCGCTTCCGGCACGAGCTTGCGCAGATTGGGGCGAAAGCCGGTTGCGAGAATGACGTCATCGAAGGGTTCTGCTGGCGCATCGGAGAAAACCACGCCATCGCTGGTGAACCGGTCTATTCCGCCGCGCACTTTGATCGTACCGTCCCTGATCCTGGCCAAGGTGCCTACATCGAGCAATGGAACACGTCGATCCTCCTCGATCATGCGCCGTGGTCCCTTGCTGGCGATCGTCAGGCCGAGGTGCTTGACGGAACCCACGGCAAAACGGATCGCAGGCGCGTTGATGAAATCGGCCACGCGTGCGGGCAGGGGCGCTTCGGCGATCGCCCAGGTGAGGATCGGGAGACCCAGTAGTTCGCGCGGCAAGATCTGGACGGGTCCTCGCACGGCCAGGGTGACGTCGACGCCGGCTTGCGCCAGGTCGAGTGCAATCTCGCCCCCCGAGTTGCCGAATCCCACGACGAGGACCCGCTTGCGCGTGAATGCCACTGGATTGTTGTATTCGGTGCTGTGGATGATCGAGCCCGTATAGACGTCTGATCCCGGCCATGTTGGCCGATGGGGGAAGTCGGCCCAGCCGGTCGCGATGACCACCACTGGCGCTACGAAAGATCGCTGCTCCGTGTCCACGCGCCACGTCGAACCGTCGCGACGGATGGTTCGCACTGCGCTGTTGAATATCGGACGAAGGTCAAAGTGCGCGGCATAGTTCTCAAGGTATTCGACGACTTGCGCGCGTGACGGATATCTTGGATAGGTTCGCGGCATGGCCATGCCGGGCAACCCGGAGTGGCCCCGATCCGTATGCAGGTGCAGCCGGTCATAGTGGCGTCGCCAGACGGAAGCGACCGCATCGGACCTTTCAAGTATCGCCACCTTGAGACCGAGCTCGCGCATGGTCGCGGCACAGGCAAGGCCTGCTGGCCCCGCGCCGACAACGATCGCATCCGCATCAATCATCGGGTTCCCGTGTGTCCCCAAGTGCGCGCCCGGCAGCGGCAGATCCAGCAAACACGCGCCACGACAAACACAAGCCTGCACAGGGACCGGTTTGTACCGTGGTCAGGATTGCCTGTCAGCACCAATTGACGTCAATACTTCGCGTGACTACCGGCAGGCGGCGCGGGCGGGGCTGGTTTTGGTGGCGCAGGGTGTGGGCCATGATCATGATCGTGGTCATGATCATGATCATGGTTCACAGGCGGAGCCAGGGCGCCCCAGTAGACGGGGGCGTAGGCGGGCGTGTCGCCGTAGACGGGCTGGGACAGTTGATCAAGGTACTGATCGTTCTGCGCACGCAACGCGTTGTTCTCACCCTGCAGTCGGCCGCGATAGGCAGCTTCACTGATCTGCGCCTGCTGCTGCGCGTCCACCGCACGCTGCCTCTCGTCATCGGCCTGCTGCTGGGCCTGCGCCTGCATCTTTTGCTGGTAGGCATCGGCGCGTTGCTGGTAAAGCCCCTGCAGGTGATGCGAATCCGCATAACTCTTGGCGAGGGCGTCCTGGCCCAGGTCGAGATACTGGTCGATGATTTCGCTGTCGCTGGCCTGGTGGATCAACTCGCCGCTACCGCCTGGACAGGGACGGTCGGTGTATTCGAGCTGGCCGCCCTTGGTGCATTTGTAGATGTTTTGCGCACCGGCAGCCTGCGCCGTCGCCAACAGCAGGAAGGCGATACTCAAAAGACCCGTTCTTGTCGTCGAGGTTTTCATCTTGTGCGCCATTCTGCGCTGTTTGCATACACGATGCGTAATGAAAATGTAGATGAAGATCGGGGCCGGGGACCAGAGTCAGGTGGCATTTAGACAGGCTCAACCCTTTACGCCGGCGGTGCGGGGTCACTCGCCCAAAAACGGCAAGGCGGCGTCCAGGAAGGCCGTGGGATGCTCGGTATGCAGACGATGACCACCCTTCAATACCACCACGGTGGCGTGGGGTATCGCCGTAGCGAGCAAGGGCAGCCGTTCGGCGGCGAGATGGCTTTGCGACGCACCGAGCAGGAGGGTCGGTGCGTCGATGGCTGCGAGGCTGGCCCACCATGCCGGCGCTGGCATGCGTAGCGCGGCAAGGATGGGTTTCCTCATGCGCAGGTCAAAGCGGTTCGCGAATACGATCGCCAGCATGCGTCGGATGCCCATCGACGCGAGCAGGCGGCGCACGCTCGGCACACTCGGGTTCGTGGTTGCGCCGGACGTGTCGTGAGGCGGTATCGGCGCATCCTCGATCAGCAGGCTACGGATGCGTTGCGGTTGCTGCGCCGCTACCGAGAGCGCGACCCACCCGCCCAGCGAATGGCCGACCAGATCCACCTGTGCCAAGTCGAGTTGATCGAGCAGGGTGATCACGTCGGTGCTGAAATCGGATAACGGATAACTTGTCGCCCTTGCACTGCGACCGTGGCCGCGCAGGTCCAGCGCGATCACCCTGCGGCCGGCGTCTATCAAGGCGCCTGCCACACCATCCCAGGTGTCGGAGCGGCCCGCCATGCCGTGCAGCAGGAGCACGGCGGTGCCGTCGGCCGGACCGCCGCTGCGATAGGCGAGGCGACAGCCATCCGTGGCGTGCAGGTACTGATGGCGTGAAAGATGGCGCATCGTTCCCGGTTCCTTGCTGGGCGTCGGCTTACAGGGGCGCAACGGGGCGCGAGTATGCCGTATCGACTCAAGGCGCCATAGGTGATTGGCGCTCGCCTGTCGTCTAATACGCGAACTTCAGGCCGCCCTGGCGATTCCCCATGAGTGCGTTGTTGCTGCTGTTCGTGTGCCTGGTGCTCGGCGGGTTGGTCACGCGCTTTGCGAAGCTTCCGGCCGGCATCGTGCCTGGCATCAACTGGTGGGTGATCAACGTGGCGCTGCCGGCGCTGGTGCTGAAGCTGATTCCATCGCTGAAGTTCGATCCGCAGCTGTGGTTTCCGGTAGCGGCGATGTGGCTTACGTTTTTCGGCGCATGGCTGCTGTTCGGGCTGCTCGGACCGCGACTGGGCTGGTCGCGGCAGCGCATCGGTGCACTGATCCTGGTCTGTGGCCTGGGCAATACGGCCTTCATGGGCTACCCGTTGGTGCAGGCGCTGCACGGTCAGCCGGGTCTGGCGCTGGCGGTGGTCGCCGATCAGCTTGGCGCGTTTCCGCTGCTGGCATCGGCTGGCGTGGTGGTGGCGTGCCTGTATGGCGGACGCATGCCAAGCCCCGCGGCGATCGTGCGACGCATGCTCACGTTCCCGGCGTTTGTCGCGCTGATCATCGGTATCGTGGTCGGTGCGCTGGGCGGCTGGCCGGCCTGGCTGGATGGCGTGCTTTCGCCGATCGGGGCCACGCTGACGCCGTTGGCGCTGTTTTCGGTCGGCCTGCAGTTCAAGTTCCATCTGGGTGAGCGTCAGCTGGGCGCGATCGGCTGGGGCCTGGGCTGGAAACTGCTGCTGGCGCCGTTGCTGTGCTGGGTGCTGGGCATCGCCACCGGCGTAGGCGGGCTGGTGCTCACGGTTGGCGTGCTGCAGGCGGCGATGGCACCGATGATTTCGGCGGCGATTCTGGCCGATGAGTACGAGTTGGAGCCAGCGCTGGCCAATACTGTGCTTGGTGCGGGCATTGTGCTGTCGCTTTTGACCATCCCGCTGGGCAACCTCTGGCTTGCCGGCTGAGCCCCGCTTGCGCCGGGCGCCCGCTGCATTGAGACTAGCCGGGTTCTCATGAACAGGGGTTCGTGACATGTCCAGTTTCGACCTGATCAGGCGTTTTCTCGGAAACGCTGGGCAGACGGAGCGTCGCGCGGTGCCACGCAGCGGCGTACCCAAGGCAGCCTGGGTGTTGGTGGTGGACGACTCACCCACCATCCGCGCCGTGCTTGGCAAGATGCTGACCCAGGATAGCCACGTCGTCTTCAAGGCAGGCGATGGCGAAACGGCGATCGAAATGGCCCGCAAGGAACTTCCGGATCTGATCTTTCTCGACATCGTGCTGCCCGGCATGAACGGTTTCGCGGTGCTGCGCGCATTGCGTCGTGACCCGCTGACCCACAACATCCCTATCGTGATGATCAGCGGCAACGTGCAGGCGACCGAGCAGTTCTATGTGCAGCGCTATGGCGCCGACGATTTCATGAAGAAGCCCTTTGGCCGGGGCGAAGTATTTGCGCGCATCCAGCAACTGACAAAAACCGGTCGGCTGGTCGTGCGCCAGCGGCTGCTGGAGGACATGCTGCCGCGGGAGCCCGAACACACCGAAGCCGAGCACAATGCGATTCCGGACATCGCGATGCCGGATTTACATCAGCAGCATGTGCCCGATCTGGGCGCATCTGATTTGAATCGGCTTGATTCGGATCGGCATGATTCGGATCGGCATGATTCGAGCCGGCCCGATCCGGGTCGGCCTGATCAGAATCGGCCTGATCCGAACCCGCCCGGCCTGATCACGCCCGCCAACGATCCCTGATCAGGCCAGCCGCGAAAGACATGAGCAAGTTGCCAGCCGGCCCGATGGCCGAAGTGCGCGTCGACCTGTGGCTGTGGGCCGCACGATTCTTCAAGACGCGTAGTCTGGCCAAGCAGGCGATCGACGGTGGCAAGATCGACGTCAACGGCGGCGGCTGCAAGCCGGCCAAGGCGCTGCATGTGGGCGACCGGTTGAAGATCAGCCGCGGTGAAGAGCGGCTCGAGGTCGAGGTGCTGGGGTTGTCCGACAAACGCAGTCAGGCCAGCGTGGCGCAGGCGCTGTACCAGGAAACAGAAGCCAGCCGTGTTGTCCGCGAGGCGGGCAAGGAGCAGCGCCGTTTGACGGGAGCTGCCTTTGACCACCCGCCGAAACGTCCGGACAAGCATGCGCGTCGTGATTTGCGACGCATGAAGGATGCGCGCTGAGCAGTACATCGCAGATTGCAGGCCGAATCTGGGGGAACATCCATGCAAATCATGGGGATTGCGCGAGTTGCGCGATTCCTCAAGGCCCGGGGGCCCGAATGGACTTGCATGCACTGATGACCGGAATCGGCTTTTTCAAAAGCCTGCGCAATAGCACTTATGGTGAGCATCGCCCAAGACCGCGTCTACAGGCCACGCTGGGTGCGCGCATGCTGGTCGTCGACGATTCGCCCACGATCTGTGCCGTGCTCGGCAAGATGCTGGGCCAGGAGGGCTATGCCGTGCTCAAGGCTGGCGATGGCGAGAGCGCCCTTGAACTGGCCCGTAGCGAGCAGCCGGCGCTGATCTTCCTCGACATCGTGTTGCCGGGCATGAACGGTTTTGCCGTGTTGCGCGCGCTGCGCCACGATCCACGAACCCGGCACATTCCGATCGTGATGATCAGCGGCAACCAGCAGGCGACCGAACAGTTCTACGTGCAGCGTTTCGGTGCGGACGATTTCATGAAGAAACCCTTCGGCCGTGACGAGGTGACCAAGCAGATCAGTCAGCTGGTGGCATCAGGGCGGCTGGTCGTGCGGCAACCCTCCGCGCCGGTCAGCGTTGCGCTGCCGGAACTGTCCCCGGCGGCGTTGGCGGCGATCCCGGACATCGCCATGCCCGATGCGGTCGACTCGGCCATGGCCACGCCATCCATGTTGCCCACACCGCCACTGCAGCTGGCGCACCGCATCGGCTGATTGGCCCATTGATGCGGGCTTCTGGCTGCTATCGGCCCCGTCATCGTCAAGGTGCCTAGGGCTTCTGTCTGACAGTGCCAACGGAGTCGTTCGCACAACGGTAGCTGAGCAACTCCCCGGAAACGCGGCGGGTTGTCAACGCAATCCACAACTGCGCCGTTTCCCGTCCTGCACCCGTCAGATGACCCTGCAACCCGGGCTGACGGCGGCAAAGGGGCTCTATCGATCGTGGATGGTTTACCCGGTTAGGCATCGGTGAAGGTGCATGGATGCGTGCGCTTGCATGGCGGGAAAGCCGATGCAGTTTTGCCGAACATCTCCAGTCTTACTTACTCCAAAACGAGGCCGTTACTTATGAAAACAAAGTCGACTTTCCGTTTCAGCATGTTGGGATTGGTGTTCTCCGCCGCGCTCGTTTCGGGCGCGGCGATGGCACAGGATGCAAACCAGGCGAACGACCCGGGTCATCCGCGGGTCAATGAAGTCAACCAACGCCTGGACAATCAGCAGAACCGCATCCAGAAGGGTGTGGCCGATGGCCAGATCAACGCCAAGCAGGAAGCACGCGACGAGCAGCATGACGCGAACATTGCACAGCGCGAAAGTGCGGATCAGGCCAAGAACGGCGGTCATCTCACCAAGCAGGAACAGCGCAACCTCAACAAGTCCGAGAACAAGAACAGCAACCACATTCACAAGCAGCGGACGCAGGGCTAATTCGCTGACGCAACGAACGCACGGCGTTGAAGGTTGATCTGAACCTCCTCGTGACCGCACGGGGAGGTTTTTCGAGCGGTCATCTGGCGCTCCGATGAGATCACTTGAGCAGGAGCTTGCACGTGCAGCGCGAACAGACAACACATCGAGGCGATGTTGCGCTGTCCACCGATTTCGCGTGGCCTTGACGGGTCATCGCGTATCCAGATTTGAACACCGACATGCCCGGTAGAGCGCAAGGCCGTTTCTAGCGTGAGCTGGGCGACCTCCATCAGGATGGTCGCCCGACAACTGGAGTTTCGTTTGCGCAACCATCGGACCAGCCATCTCTTGCGCCTGACTGTGCTCGGCGCGGTACTACTGCTGGGCGGTTGCCACGGTGTCTTGTTCGCAGGACTCAACGCCATTGACGAGCACACGAACATCGGCACCGAAAGCCATGTCGTGTTTGATGCGCAGCATCATCTCGCGCTGGACGTCTATCGCCCCACCGATGCAGAGCATGCACCCATCGTGGTTTTCTTCTACGGTGGCGACTGGATGCGCGGCAAGCGCCAGTGGTATCGATTCGCCGGGGCCGCGCTGGCGGCGCACGGCGTGATCGCGGTGATCCCGGACTACCGTAAATACCCCAAAGTGAAAATGGATGGCTTCATGCAGGATGCGGCGCATGCCGTGGCGTGGACACGCGATCACGCCGAGCAGATCGGTGGCGATCCACGGGACATCTTCCTGATGGGGCATTCGGCAGGTGGGCAGATCGCCGCTTTGCTCGCCACCGACGCGAAGTGGCTGCAAGCGGAAGGCATGCAGCCACGCGACCTGGCTGGATTCATCGGTTTGGCCGGTGTCTACGACTTCGTGCCGATCGAAGCGAAAGAAAAGGACATGATCGGCATGTTCGGCAAGACCGTTGCCGAACAGCGTCGGGCGCAGCCTGTTTCGTTTGTGCACGGGGACGAACCGCCGATGCTGTTACTGCATGGAACGGCCGATCATGAAGTCGATCCATCGAACAGCAAATCGCTGGCGCGGGCGATGCAGGTAAATAACGAGGACGTGACCTTGAAACTCTATCGGGGAGTGGGTCACTCGGCCTTGCTGTTTTCGATGTCGCGGCCGATGCGCGACCATGCACCGACGCTGGACGACGTGCTGGCGTTTATCCACTCGCATGGGACAGCCCCTTCGAACAATCCACTTCCCAGCTCGTCATCCCTGCGAAGGCAGGGACCCGGCACCCTTGCTCGTCAAGAACTTGAGGTCGCTGGGTTCCTGCCTTCGCAGGAATGACGAGGGTTCCAAGACGGTGGCTGCCTGATGGGTGTGCGTCGTGGAGGACGCTCAATTTTCAGGCGAGAGACTTCAATCGGTAGAGTGCTTCCATCGCTTCGCGGGGAGACATTGCATCCGGATCGATGGTTTCCAGTGCGCGCTCCACGGCCGAAGGTTGTGGTGCAAACAGGCCAAGTTGCGGCGACGGTTCCGTGGCCGCCTTGCCAGCCGACGCATGGCTGTGCATGCCGCGCTCCAGCTCCGCCAGCGTGCGTCTTGCATCGGCGATGACCGACTTTGGCAAGCCGGCAAGCGCTGCAACCTGCAAACCGAAGCTGCGGTTCGCCGGGCCGTCCTTCACGGCATGCATGAAGACCAGTTGCTCACCGTACTCCACTGCGTCCAGATGCACGTTCGCGATGGTGGGGTATTCGTTGGCCAGCTCGGTGAGCTCGAAGTAATGGGTAGCGAACAACGTATACGCGCGGCTGTTGCGCGCCAGATGCACGGCTGCGGCGCGTGCCAGTGACAGGCCGTCGTAGGTACTGGTGCCGCGGCCGACCTCATCCATCAACACGACGCTGTGTTCGGTCGCGTTGTGCAGGATGTTCGCCGTCTCGCTCATTTCCACCATGAAGGTGGATTGACCGCGCGAGAGGTCGTCGCCGGCGCCGATGCGGGTGAAGACGCGATCGATCGGGCCGATCACCGCGCGTGACGCCGGCACGTAGCTGCCGATATGCGCGAGCAGCACGATCAACGCGTTCTGCCGCATGTAGGTGGATTTGCCGCCCATGTTCGGACCGGTGATCACCAGCATGCGGCGCGCATCGCCAAGCATCAGGTCGTTCGGCTCGAACGGCTCGTCGCGTACTTTCTCCACTACCGGATGGCGGCCACGTTCGATCGTGATACCGGGTTCATCAGTGAGCTCAGGTGCGCTCCAGTCCAGCGCTTCGGCGCGTTCGGCCAGATTGCTCAGCACGTCGAGTTCGGCCATCGCGGCGGCGGCTTGTTTCAGTGGCTCCAGCTTCGCGGTGAGCGTGTCCAGCAGTGCTTCGTAGAGTGCTCGTTCGCGCATCAGCGAACGCTCCTTTGCCGAGAGCACCTTGTCCTCGAAGGTCTTGAGTTCCTCGGTGATGTAGCGCTCGGCATTCTTCGTCGTCTGGCGGCGCGTGTAGTGTGTCGGCGCCTTTTCGGACTGCGCCTTGGTGATTTCGATGTAGTAGCCGTGCACGCGGTTGTAGCCAACCTTGAGCGTGCTGATACCGCTGGCGGCCTTCTCGCGTTCTTCAAGTTCAACCAGATACTGGTCGGCGTGGGTGGACAGCCGACGCAGTTCATCGAGCTCGGCGTCGTAGCCGTCCGCGATCACGCCGCCGTCGCGCTGCAGCACCGGCGGCTGCGCCACGATCGCGCCGGCAAGCAGGGCAGCGGTGTCCGCGTGGTCGCCGATGTGCTCGACCAGCAAGTGCAACAAGGGACTATCAAGCGAGGCGATTTGTTCACGCAACGTCGGCGCTGCGGCGAGACCGTCGCGCAGGGTGGACAGGTCGCGTGGCCGCGCCGAGCGCAGCGCAACGCGGGCCAGGATGCGCTCAAGATCGCCGATGCCACGCAGCTGTTCGCGCAACGGGTCGTAGCGACGGCTATCGATCAGCATGCCGATCGCCTGATGGCGCCGGCGCAGCAGCTCGCGCGAACGCAGCGGACGATTAAGCCAGCGCCGCAGCAGGCGTGCGCCCATCGGCGTGACCGTCTCGTCCAGTACACCGAGCAGGGTGTGTTCGGTGCGCCCGCTGGGATGGGTATCCAGCTCCAGATTGCGGCGGGTGGCGGCGTCCAGTGCGATCGTCTCGCTGGCGCTTTCGACCGCCATGCCGGTGAGGTGCGGCAGCGCGCTCTTCTGGGTTTCCTCGACATAGCCGAGCAGACAGCCGGCCGCGGCGGTGGCCAGCGGCAGGTTGTCCACGCCGAAGCCGCCGAGATCGCGGGTGCCGAAGAAACGATTCAGCTCACGTCGCGCCGCATCAGCGTCGTAATGCCACGGTGGGCGCTTGCGCAGGCCGGGTAGCGCGCTGACCAGCTTCGGCCACGCTACGCTTTCGTCGACCAGCGTCTCGGCGGGCTGCAAGCGCGCGAGTTCGGCCGCCAGCGCTTCGGCGCTCGGCACTTCGCTGAGCAGGAAACGCCCGCTGCCCAGATCGACCCAGGCCAGACCATAGGTGCCATTCGCGCCGGCGGCAATCGCCAGCAGCAGGTTGTCGCGGCGCTCTTCCAGCAGCGCAGCGTCGGTCACCGTGCCCGGGGTGACGATGCGCACGACTTTGCGTTCGACCGGGCCTTTCGACGTGGCGGGGTCGCCGATCTGCTCGCAGATCGCCACCGACTCGCCGAGGCGTACCAGTCGCGCGAGATAGTTTTCCGCTGCGTGATACGGTACGCCGGCCATCGGAATCGGTGCGCCGGCGGACTGCCCGCGTTGCGTCAGCGTGATGTCGAGCAGCCGCGCCGCCTTGCGTGCGTCGTCGTAGAACAGCTCGTAGAAGTCGCCCATGCGAAAGAACAGCAACACCTCCGGGTGTTCGGCCTTGGCCGAGAGGTACTGGCGCATGAACGGGGTGTGCTGGGAGAGATCGTCTTGGCTCATGCAATGCAAGTCTTGGCGTGGTCGCGCGAAACGGGTAGAACGAGGGTCTTGCGCTCTGCGCAGAGCTCATTCAAGCCAGGGAGTCTCGCATGGAGTTGTCGTCCGTTCCTACTGATACCGAGTTACAGATCCTGGCCGGCGACATAGCGATCGAAGTGCTGCAGCGCAAGCTCATGCTGGTGACCGCCGAATCCTGCACGGGCGGCTGGATCGCCAAGGCGCTGACCGATCTGCCTGGTAGCTCGGCCTGGTTCGATGCCGGCGTGGTGACCTACAGCTATGAGGCAAAGGAGGCGCTGCTCGGGGTCAATCCACGCACGCTGGAGCTCACTGGCGCAGTCAGCGAGGAAACCGTGCTGGAGATGGTTTCCGGTGCGCTGGCGCGCTTCGGCGCCGGCGTGGCGGTAGCGGTGACGGGCATTGCGGGGCCTTCGGGCGGCACCCCGGACAAGCCGGTCGGTACCGTGTGGGTCGGCTGGAAACGCCGGGGTGGCTACGGACATGCTCAGATGTTCCTGTTTCCCGGCGATCGCGAGGCCATCAGGCGGCGAACTGTGGCGGCGGCGCTCATCGGTTTGCGTAAAACGCTGACGGAATAACTTGTTGTCTGGCTGTCGGGCGGGCTTGACCGGTATGGGATACTGCCCTGACTGCAACCCGGTCAAGGCAGCCCGGCCGAAGCGGCCCGGCCGAAGCGCCCTGATCGCAGCCCGTGAGACCCGAGCCGGGCATCATGCTTACCATTCACAGCCCAACCGGAATTCAAGACGATGGATGACAACAAGCGCAAGGCACTTACTTCCGCCCTCGGCCAGATCGAAAAGCAGTTCGGCAAGGGCGCGATCATGCGCATGGGCGACCGCGTCAACGAGGCCATCGAAACGGTATCCACCGGCTCGCTAGGGCTGGATATCGCGCTCGGCGTCGGCGGTCTGCCGCGTGGCCGCGTGGTCGAGATCTACGGGCCGGAGTCGTCCGGCAAGACCACCATGACGCTGCAGGCGATCGCCAGCTGCCAGCGCGCCGGCGGCACCGCCGCCTTCATCGATGCCGAGCACGCGCTTGACCCGACCTACGCGGAAAAACTGGGCGTCAAGGTCGATGACCTTTTGGTCTCGCAGCCGGATACCGGCGAGCAGGCGCTGGAAATCGCCGACATGCTGGTGCGCTCGGGCGCCGTCGACATGGTCGTGGTCGACTCGGTCGCCGCGCTGACCCCGAAGGCGGAAATCGAGGGCGAAATGGGCGACTCCCACGTCGGCCTGCATGCCCGCCTGATGAGTCAGGCGCTGCGCAAGCTCACCGCCAACATCAAGAAATCGGGCACGCTGGTGATCTTCATCAACCAGATCCGCATGAAGATCGGCGTGATGTTCGGCAGTCCTGAAACTACCACCGGTGGCAACGCGCTGAAGTTCTACGCCTCGGTACGCCTGGATATCCGCCGCATCGGCGCGGTGAAGAAGGGCGAGGAAATCATCGGTTCGGAAACCCGCGTCAAGGTGGTCAAGAACAAGGTGGCACCGCCGTTCCGCCAGTGCGAATTCGAGATCCTCTACGGCGAGGGCACCTCGCGCGAAGGCGAGATCATCGAACTGGGCGTGGCGCAGAACCTGATCGACAAGTCCGGCGCCTGGTACAGCTACAAGGGCGATCGCATCGGCCAGGGCAAGGAGAATGTGCGCCAGTACCTGCGCGACAACCCGGCGATGGCGAACGAGATCGACAAGCTGCTGCGCGAGCGTCTGCTGGTGCCGGTCGGCAAGCCCGCCGCGGCCGCTCCGGAAGAGGCGCTTGAGGAAGCGTGAGCGGTAACTGCTGAGCGGTGATCGCTGAGCGGTGATGCTGAGCGATCAGGTTCCGTTTCAAGCAGATGGCCCGGCTCGTCCGGGCCATCTGCTTTTCAGCCTCCCGGTCGGATGCCCGGCTGACCGTTCCTCAGCCGTTCGCCCTGAGCGTAAGCCCGAAGGGCTGAAGTCGAAGGGCCGGGCCTGATGAAGGTGGATGGCAGCCCTTCGACTTCGCTGCGCTACGCTCAGGGCGAGCGGCTCAGGGCTAACGGTTCAGAACGAACGGCTCAAAGCGAACGACTTGGAACGAACGACTCAGAACGAACGGTTGAGGATATTCCCAACCAGGTATCGGGCCATTCTTTAGCCGTTCGCCCTGAGCGTAAGCCCGAAGGGCTGAAGTCGAAGGGCTGAGGTCCGAAGGTGGATGGCGGCCCTTCGACTTCGCTGCGCTACGCTCAGGGCGAACGGCCCAGGCGCACGGCTGCGGCCCAGGGAATCCGTCCGTATCAACCAGGTATCTGCTTGCATGATGATGAAACGCCCACCCGGCAAGGATGATTCCGGCAAAGGTCAGCCGGCCAAGCCGAAGCGCAGCGCTTATGACAAGGCGCTGGGGCTTCTGGCTCGCCGCGAGCACTCGCGCAAGGAGCTGAAGACCAAGCTGCGCCAGGGCGGCTACGAGGGCGAAGAAACCGGCGCTGCGATCGAACGGCTGGGCGAGCAGCACTA
>Ga0302309_10000346_pt1 | contig 55591 bp, 58 predicted proteins | sample III_Palsa_N1_1_FD_200453 | JGI IMG/M metagenome (GOLD analysis project Ga0302309, IMG submission 200453) | Peat permafrost microbial communities from Stordalen Mire near Abisko, Sweden - III_Palsa_N1_1 | ecosystem: Environmental > Terrestrial > Soil > Palsa > Peat permafrost | place: Sweden...
AATTCGGCTACTACCTTCTTTTTAAAGGCCACGCTGAACCGAGTACGAGGGGGGCCTTTCTTTGACTTAACTAATTCTGTTTCCATTTGTTGACTTGGGATTAGTCAACCTTTCTTAGGACGTGACATAAAAACAAAAAAGCCCTTAAATCATAGATTTAAAGGCTTTTTGATACTGGTTGGTATCGCTTAAGTCGGGATGGCAGGACGATTAATCCTTTCCGCAAATAACTATATATCAATTAGATGACAGAGACTTTTTAAAACTACTCACTGTTTTACTCACATTCTCTTTACAGTGCTTGACACAAAATTAAGAATATAGAAGGTCTTATGCAAACAATATTTTAGAAGTGCATATTAAATTGCAGTACCAATTTTTATAACATAATCGGCCACATAAATTATACTATTCTGTTTTACTTCTTTTATGGTATTCGAGCATGTTATCATAGCCCACAATATGAAGACTAAAACCATCTTCATCCGGGGATAATACAAAATATAACCAATACGACATAACATCTGCATCATCGCCAAAATCTTTCAAGCCGTGGCTTTTATTCATCCACCAGTTTCTACCCGTCCACGATATACCCGCATCGATCATATCAATTTCATAGGGCTGTACTTCCAGATACCCGGAGCTGTCTGCGCCGTACAATTTAAGAACTCTGTCGCAAAATGAAATAACGTTGGCCGTATCAATTTCGTAGCGGCTGAAATAAATCACATGAAACTGTCCGGAATCGATCCGCTTTTCAGAATTAAATATTCTGACCCGTACCTGGTCAAATATTTTAAGTTCAGGTGGATCAAGCTGAAAGGTGTAGTCTATAAACTTTATTTTTCCTTCCTCATTATGAGGCTCTGCCGATATTTCCTGCATTGCGACAATTTCCTCGATGGAGTAACACAGGATATCAATCAACGTACCGTTCGACCTTGGCGAAAGGTCCAGACTTTTCTTTGGCGTATGCGTAACGGAGAAAACAAACTCTCCTTGAACCTTTGTCCGGTAACTAAGATTGAACCCAAAGTCACCATGTGTCCAGGCATGTCCGATAACGTCATGTGGTGCATTTAGCCGACCATTAGCGAGTGCTTGTACTTTCTCGTGATCGTTAAAACTAAACGAGCGCTGGTCATCATAATAGCCATGCCCCAGTAAGTCGACAAGTTCATCAAATAATGCGATGACTCGCTGGGCATCATTTACAATATCGTTGAATACTAAATTGACCACATTTTCACCGGAATGTTTAATGACGAGAGACCCGAATATCCCAAAATATATTTTGTGCAGGACGACCTCCACCTTATTAACGCCGTTGATCACATCTTCTGGATTATCCATGATCATATCGTAACTGGCTGTATGCACCGTGGCTTTATCCAGTTTCAGTGCGGTGCGGTAATTCCAGTTCTGATAGGCGAGCGTCGAATTGATAAATTCACGAAGATCAGGGGGATTATCTGAGCCAAAAAGCAAACCAAAAGATCTTAAATTTATCATAATAAAGCTAGGTAAGTTTAACGCAGGATCTTCAGGCCGTCTATTAGCTTAAAGTGTTTTTTATTCAGTGTGGCAATGGGAAGTTGGAAGGTTAGGCAAGTTGCCGCAATAAAGATGTCGCGAAAATCAATGATTTTGTTGCGCTTCCGCAGGTCCTGGTAAATCTGGCCCGCCTTAATTGCTACCTCATCAGTGAATGGCAATACAGCCAAACCTTCAGTCAGATTGCGAACGTCCAGCATTTTTTCTTTCGTGGTCCCACCCATATATAACTCGTAAAGTGAAACTGCAGAAATAAAGAGTTCGGGTTCGTCAGCAAGCTGGATCAAGGTAGTGGCGGTCTTATCTTTGGCACGCAGGTGTTCAATAAAAATGCTCGTATCGACTACCATTCTTCGGCTTTTAGATCACCGAAATTCTTCCCTGCATCTTCGATGGGTTTCAGGTCTTCTTCTGTCCAGCTTGAAATATTTAACAGCCTTTTTTTATAATCTCCTTTTAAGGCCGCATTATAGCCAGGAACTGTCACGCCGAGGCTGTGCAATACTTGTTTTACAATATTGCTTTTACTTTCCGGAATATTGATCACCAGCTTCTCCATATAAACAAATTTAGCAAACTTTAGACACAATGTCATAAATTGCAGTCCTTTATCTTTCCTAAATGAACCTTCTCCCGATTAATCAATATGCCGCCCAACTGATAACGTTAAAACGAAAGTTGAATGAACAAGCGATGTCTACACTTGTTGGTGCAGGTTTTAGTAAGAACTTTAATAATGATATTTTTCCTAACTGGTGGGAATTGATATTTGACATGGTAAGGGAGGGTCTAGAAACCGAACTTAGCGACCGCTATAAACAATTGCATCCCAAAGCGAAAGCCAGTGGCAAAGCATATGAAGATTTTTTAAGAGAACGGATAGAAAGATATATCGACAATTTAGGACCTCTGGAGGCAGTATCAGACTTTATCCGAAGGAAAGGTTACCGTGAGGCTGTTGATGTTCGAATAGAAGCAAAAACACCGTTTATTGACATTGCGGAAGGTATCAGGTATATAAATTACAAAGAGAAAGGTAAAGTCTTACGCAGAGTAGCGACAAATGAAGAGATGTTGGTACATCAAAAGTTAGTTGGCCTGCCATGGAACAATATTTATACCACCAATTATGACAATTTACTGGAAAAAAGTGTAGATATAACCATTGCAGATGAATTTCAAAAAGCAATCGATGAGCTTTCCAGGGAAATAGAAACCGATGAGCAGATCATTATTACAAAAACAGCCGAACTTGATGCATTAAAAATAGAACTGGAAGATCTGGAAAATACGGTAAATAACGCGAACCTGGCCGGTGCGGTTCTTCCTTCAGATACAGGTACCGGCATCAACGAAACCAGGATTAAAAAACTTATCCCGGAAATTGCTACGCTCGAAAGGCAGATCGGCTATATAAACGAAAATATCGGAAAAAAGCACGAAAGGATCCTTGGACTTAAAAGGAATAAAAACGAAGTTAATTCGCTTGTGACTTATTCATCGCAGCTGGCGTTGAAAAAGAACGGAAATATTATCAAGTTACATGGTTCGGTGAGAACCAATGCCGCTGAACCATACGGGTTTGACAATGACGCGCGAACGCATTATGTGATCTCCAAAGAAGATTTTGACAGCTATCCGGCTAAACATGAGGCTTTTACACAGTTAATGAGAATAGCCTTATTGCAAGAGTCATTTTGTTTGCTAGGTTTTTCCGGAATAGATCCGAATTTTTTGGCATGGATAGGTTGGGTACGCGACGTAGTTCAACGAAAAAAGGGGATGGAAGCAGACGATGAAGATGACAAAATCTACCTTATCGACGTTTGGGATCAGCCGGCAGATGCCGAAAAGGCACTTTTCCATTTAAATCATCGCATCGCTTTCATTCCTTTGGCACACCCCGATTGCCTTTCCTTCCTGGAAATTCAAACCGGGCGCAAATTACCTGAACATGCTCAGCGGAAACAATATGTCGAGCTGTTTCTGGACTATTTGAGCCTCGAAACACTACCCAACAAGATCAAAATTGCCTTTGAGGTTTTTCAGCAGGATCGCTATCAGCAGCTTTGGCAGAAACACGCCTGGAGGCCTACACCTGAGGGCGGGCTCGATAATTTTTATTTATTTAACAAAGACGAGGAACTTTCCAACCTTCGGAAATATAACAGGATACCCGGCAATGCGCATAACCTGATCGACCGTTATGATATCCTGGATATTCTGGAAGCTAAGCTCAGTGGTGCGAAAAATGACCCGGAACAATTAACCCGGTTGATATCGTTTGCTACGGATATCCTTGAAGAGCAACCGCTACTGGCCAAAAATATATTCGGCGAATCAACAGTTTTTTATGACCTGATCCATTTAGCGGAGACCACTCAACACGAAAAATATCCTGCGCTTTTGTTGATTAATCTGCGGGATGCGGTTTGGGCGAACGATGATCTGCGCTTTGAAAGCGCAACTGCGCTGCTAAAAGCTTACGATATTGACCATATCAAACAGGAATTGGAATATCTGAATATTCTGCACGCTTTCTTCAATCTTCGTTTTTCAGACGCGATAGCATTATTATCCGCCTGGGTTCCTCAGGCGCATTGGGTTATTAAAAAGGCGGGCCTGTTGCTGTTGACAGACCGGATGGCCGCGATCCCGCTTGTCCGCTCAGAACGGCCGGAAACGGTCCAGGAAACGGTTTATCAATTGCAGTTCCTTGGTTTTGCGAGTATCGGTGCAGGGCGTTTTTTGGCCCGCACCCGTTACAATGAATTGGCGGGTGAGCTCACCCATGAGGGTATGAAAGATGTAGATTATAACCTCAACCAGATCTTGGAAAAGCTGAACCGGAACGATAAGAAAATTGTTCCTTACGGATATGAAAAATTCACAACCTCACGGACCATAAGTTTTGGGGGTGGCAACGACTGGGCATTGGCGCAAATGTTTTTCAGGATACTAGCCGAAACCGGATTTCCGTTATCGATGCCCGGCACCTCCTTTAAGGATTATAAAGAGGTGCATGCGGCGCTCTTCCTGGCTCACCCGAGCATACCCTTCCCGGTGATCTATTATCTCTTTCAATACCGGGATGAAAAACTGATCATAAGACTTGCCCAGGATTATGCAACCAATACCGACATCGCAGACAATTTACTTCGTATTTTTGCGAATATCAGTGTGTTGGTTTTTGATGAACGTTCACCCGCGCAGTATAAAGAAAATGGGCTGACCTTTCTTTCCGAACTAATCAATGTCATAGAGCCGGGTATCTGGGAACCGTTTTTTATCAAGGTTTGGAAGGAATTATTAAAAGCGGATTTACTTTTCGCCGAGCGCCACCATTTCAAAAATCTTTTCATTGAAAATGGGCTGCGGCTCATCCAGCAAACAAAAACCGCAGTAATGGTGATCAATGATTCCTTGTCGGCTTTAATCCGGAAAGAAAAAGGTGTAGAACAACCAGCTATAGTACGGTATTTTTATAGTTTGAATTTCAACGAAACAATGAAATCAAAAGGAAAAACGATTGGGAAAGGCTTAAACGAGTCAGCCGCAACCTCTTTGATCGAAGCGATTTCGAGCGATCTCGACCTGCTGTTTGTGTTCGGCAACTTGAACTTCACCTTTAACCAGGCGCGGCAGAGCGCCATCACCCGGCAACTTACAGATCTTGGTACGTTCCATAGCCAGAATGAAAGGGTTTGGCGCATCGTCCTTTATTTTGCGCAGGGACATGAAGAAATTATTGCCAACATTAAAGCTTCCATCATTGCCAGCCCGCGTTTATGGGATGCTGGCTTTACGGAACAGGGATTAAGCGGCAGCAATAATTATATTCCTATTAACCAATTGCGTAGGGTAAACAATAATTCAACCATTTACTGGTCTGCGAATGACCTGCAAATTTTGTATGACCGTCTGAAGGAAACGCTGGGCAAGATTGAATGGTGGTTAAACCGGGGGACAGATAATTTCTCCGATTTTAAGGGCATTTTGGAAGAAATGACATTTTTCCTATCGGCAGAAAAGGATCGCCTAGCCGACAAAACAGATTACGATGAGGTGCTCCTGCGCGTGGGGAAATTGTACGTGAAGGAAAAACGATATGCCAGTATTAGGGAAGGTCTGTTGTCATCGGATAAGGAGGAATTCACTACGGCGCTTGATGAAGTGTTTTACCAATTGTATAACTTTAAGAATGTAAAGGAACGGGAATTTGAGCTCAAAACCGTATTGAATAGAGTGTTGCTTCAAGCTGAACCAGGTCTGGCCGAGGCACTAGGCACAGCCGCCGATTGGTTCTTATCACAAAAAAGCGAAACGAGGGTAAGGCAATACGAAGAAATATTATTGGAGATTCTCCATCAGTACCGGAGACAGGCGCCCAAAGATATAGACCTTCCTTTTCTTGAAAGCAAACTGATCCGCCTTGCCTACGTTTTAAAATATTGGAAAAATGACGATCCGGAAATTGATAAACAGTTAGGACTACTGAAAACCAGCAGGTTTATGGACATCCGTTACAACTTAAAGGACAAGCTTGCTTATAAACAGTAATTGCTTTGGCTTTATTACTGTTTATCCTATTAAAAGGGCTATACCAATTACAGATTCACTCCATACAACTAAATGGAACATTCTTTGGCGCACGCCAACTTTTCTTATTAATATTTACAATGGTTTGTCTGAAGATGCACATAAAATGAATGACAGGTGCAAGTTAAATCATACATAGATGCAGGAAGATTTGCAATTGAAAGTAAAAACTAGGAGAGATTAAGTGAAATAGATAGAGGATTAATAAACTTGTTACCAAAAAGTGTGAGACAATATATTTCCGGAAAAATAGGGTTTTAATATGTGGTATTAGAGCAAATTCGTTGAAATTGACCACAACATCCCATTTTCAACGCTTAGGCACCAAAAGCGCGAGCCGGATGAAATGTCAAGGCCGAAGCACCGCTAAAAAATAAAACACAAATGCTTCGCTTGTATAGCCTTTACTTTTCATCCGGCGGTCGGTAGCTTTGCATATGCGGTGAAATGGGATTTTCTTTTCAGTAGGGAAACAGGTATGTTATGAGAACGAACTTCATCCTGTTGAGCGGAGAGAGTGGGACGCTTACATACCTTGGTTTTCCCTGACTTTGAATATTTGAGGTATTTTATATATGACTCACCAAGTACTCTCCCTGTTTTCTGCTTAGTATAAGTAAGAAAATTGTCGCAAGTTCAACATTTTTTATTTATTCTTACTTCTTAGTGGTTTTCCAACTCCATTCTTGATCCAGTGAGTATTGGTCCTCATCGTCATCACGAGTATAATGTTTCGCCTTAAAATGTTCCATTGCTGATTTGAATTGAACCATCATGTACACTGCATCACTATTTGTAGGTAAAGTTGCTTCATCAAGTATTTCTAAAAACTCCGTCGTTGGTTCACTTCTTAAAATGCCTTTAATTAGTATCAGCTTTTTATTAATAGCATTGACCTTTAGCTTGTTTAGAACGCCGTCCTGTTTCTTATTTGATAAATTTCGTATTTCGCCTAAATCAGCTACAAGCATTGGAAATAACATTTCAAATTGCGCCACATCTGCATCAGTTGGGGCATTAATTGATTTGGATACTTTTGCCATTTATTTTTCCTTTATAATTTTTGGACTGGTAGTTCTAACATCTGACATTTTGCCGTCGATAATCCAAAACCAGTGTGCTGGAAATTTTGTAGTTTGCCGAATGTTATCAGCTCGTAACTTTTCAAAACAGTTTAAATATTGTGTTAGCATCATAGCTGCATCACTGTTAGATGGCATGTCAGATTCTTCGAAAATATTAAAATCAGCAAATGGTTTATAATTATCCGTTAAAAGTGAATTTGCTTCTGTTAAAATCTGATTTATAAATTTGAGTTTAAATTTATTCAACGCATCATTCTGCGATTTTTTAGATAACGCGCTGATCTCAATATGCAATCCTTCCAATTGCGCTTGTAATTTTTCAAATAAATCTACTTGTTCCTGGGTCATATTATGAGGGTAATAATCTTGTAAACTCTACGTATTTTTTATTTATAACCTCGAAAGGCATTCTGTTTTTACTTTCAAACACTTCACACATCATTTTCAGGTCATCGTCGGTCATTATTAAAATACATTTCCGATGAGCAGACCATAAATCAATTGTGTTTTTTAGGATTTTTTTTGGTGGCGTGTTACGGGTAAAGATAATCGCGAAGCGTCCAAAGGTATCATTTAAATATCTGTTGACCTGGTTAATATGTTCAGGCTCCACCTCTTTCACATTTTTCAGTTCAATTACCAATTGCTTACATCCGTATTGATCGTGTAGGTTTTTAAAAAATGGCTCTGAACAATTGTTATAAAATATCAAATCCCTAATTAATACCCCACTATCTGTTCTGCTTTGTGTTGCCGCAAAATCTAAATGCGGATACAGCAAAGTGGCTAATAGCGGACACAGGTTATTTTCATAATCCTTATCTGCGTTATCGGTTTTACCTGAAGCGAGTTTTAAAATTGTATCTAATTTTCTTTTAACAGACAAAACAGGTATCTGCTTAAACAAGGGGTCGTTTTTACAATCGGATTGTTGTCTTTCCTTGATTTTGACATAAGTCTGAACCATGTCGTAGTTAGCGCGATTAAAGTTTAAAATCTTAACTCTCTCCGATTTAAGGCCCGTTTTATCGATATCCTTTAAATAATAATCGTTAAAATAATCGTCATAACTAATATATGTCGAATATCTAAGCCATCGTTTGGGCACAAATAGGATCGGTTGCTTGGTAACTGGATTTTGTGGCAAAAATACATCCTCTGATTCAAATTTAAACGATTGATGACTGAAAACAGAGGTGGTTGTTTTTTCAATAGGTATGTGATGTTTTTGGCCTGATCTATAGTATAATCTATTAAAAAAGATTTAATGAGATTCGCTGATATGTCACTAACTCGATCTTGAGCTATGCTATCGACAAAAAGTTGTATTTCCTCAAAGTGAGTAACACCGTTTGTGGAGATTTGCGGAATATCTCTATACAGCAACAAAATTTCATTCGCAGATTTATGTCCGATTCTTTTACCAACCCTCGTTTTTGAATTACCCAAGCCAATCTCATTACATTCTGACAAGTTTACTACTGTTTTTGCAATTTCGGTGTTCCCCTTCACAAAAGCGCCACCTAAATAGTTGAATGAATTTATTATAGCTAAATGAAGGCTTGTATCCTGCTGTGATGGTGATTTCCATAACAAAAATGGATCTATGAACAACGGCAGGTCTTCATCTAAAAATGGAATGGCGAAGTCAACCTCCTCTTGTGTAAACGGTATACCGTAAAAGTCATTAATTCGGGGGCGGATGATCATATTGGCTTAAAGCAATAGTGAAAATATAGTGTAAATCACATTTAGGCGTTACCTAAACTTAATTCCATTTTTTGTCTGGATAATGGTATTACAAACTTTATATCCGTTTTTCTTAATGTACTTTGCAAGATTACCGGATGCCGCAAAAATTTCACTTTCCGGTTTAGGCATCGCCTCCTCTGCAAAAATCCCTTCGGAGGTTAATTCATCATGGATGCCATCATTGCTTTTGTATATCTGATAATGAATCTCTCCATTGACCTTGCTAACTACTGATTTGATGTAAGTCTTGTCTTTACGGTTAATAAACAATAAAGACAATTTATCGGTGTTGTCTATAGAACTCATAATTGGTATTAGATTATATTAAAGATTTGAATATCAATAGACAATACCTGTACCAATCATCGATATGACATATTGAAAATAAAAATACTGACTTATTGTCTTGCAAACTAACTATTTAACGAACGGTTGCAAAATATTCTAAGTCTTGGCCGTGGCAAAGATTAAAACTACAGAGTATTTGACTTTATTTAAAATCAAAAGAGAATAAAAGGTAATTATATAATTACCTTTTTGTTTTTAATGTAAATTTATAATTACATTTGCAGCTATAAAGAAAGAAATATGACCTGGCACGAACGATATAAAGAAATGAAATCAGCGTTAGGATATACCAACGCTGATATTGCAGAAATTACCGGCAATACTGCTGACAGCATCAAATCGTCTACACAGCCTAATAATGAAATACCACGCTGGTTAAAGCTTGCCATCGTAGTTTATGAAAGCACTCTAAATAAAAGCGAAACGGCGGAGATGTTGAAAAAACAATCTAAGCAAGATGTCTTCAATTTTATCAGAAAGCGATTGGCATTTGATGAGCATTTAACCAGCCAATTACGACACGTCAATAGGGACGAAATGGAAAAGGAACATAGGCGATTTGAAATGTCTGGGTATGAAAGTCGTAAGGGTGAGTGTACTGTTTCTAATATGGCAATCATAAACCAATTTGCAGACTTGGGCATATACGATTATACCAATTACTTGTTCTTAGATTTTTATAAAGGAACCCCAACTTTATACCTACAGTATTTTAACAGTGATGAAAGAGTTGAAGCTGATTTGGGAGGATACGGTACGGTAGACCTGATCTATGAAATCTTCGAACGAACTATTTTCTCAGAAAAAGGAACAAGAAGGAGGATTTAAACAAAGCAAAGCAGTTACAATAACAAATAGATTCAACTGATTTAAAATACATCTTTTATAAAATGACAACAGAACAATACAGAGAAAACCTTTCGGCCTGGATTGATAATTTTAGATTATCGCACTCCATTGGGACTATCAGCGCCCATATAGACATTCAATTTCTGATTGACAGCTTAAGTAACGGCAAATTCGGTAAGGAAGCAAGTGTCGACGACCTTTATAAGTTTCGCGGAGAAATTTTAAAACTTTATTCGAAAACAAAACATATTGCCGACGATATTCAAGAAAAAGGATTTTTATTTTGGGGGCAATTCGAGGATCAGATAATGAATTTCGATGAACTTGGTATCAAAACAAAACTATTCGAGTGTGTTAATGCGTTTGACGATGACTTTAGTTATTTACATATATTACCGGGAACGATATTTGAAGTTGAAGAGTTGCTTTACCCAAATGCAGGTAATATGATTACAGGAACTTATCAAAAACTTGTCACCGACACGGAAAGCAAAAAATTAGTAGAAGCATTTGAGAATGGACAGCGCGTAATTCTAAACCTCAAAATTCTTGAAGAGAGCTTTGAACCAATTCCGGATAAAAATTAAAACATTGCCATCAATAGGTCATTATGAAGGTTAAGGGATTGTATTCTGATTGCAGCCAATTTAGCTATATCGCCACACCATCCCATTTTCAACGCTTAGGCACCAAAAGCGCGAGCCGGATGAAATGTCAAGGCCGAAGCACCGCTAAAAACAAAACACAAATGCTTCGCTTGTATAGCCTTTACTTTTCATCCTGCGGTCGGTAACTTTGCCTACGCGGTGAAATTGGATTTTCTTTTCAACAGGGGAGAAAAACAGGTATGTTGCGAGGTACGAGCTTCATTCCTGTTCAGGCCGAGAGGCTGGCAACGTAGGAACGTAGGTGCTTGCCGCATTCGCTTCTGCGCCATTCGACTAATGAGTGATTACCTCAATTACATATCTACCGGGCTGTCTTTCAAAGCGGTTTTATTCAGATGCTGGCAATATTTATAAAGGTCGTCTATAAAGTCTTCAAACAATTCGTAGTACATGAGCATATCAGTAATTTCTTCCGCGCTTACAGTTACCGCCGAATTGTAAACCCATCCGCGATATAACTCCCAATGAATAGCTTTCAGTCGTTCAACAGGATAATTGATAAATACATATCGTATCGAAAGTTGTAAGTCCCTAACCGCCTCCGGTGTTAGATTTTCGTTTTCTTTATTTTCCATAACACATCATTAAGAAAGGTGATCTAATACAGCTTTAAAATCATACGGTACAATTTTTTTACTTTGCGGGTCGATGAAGTTTACAGAATAGTAAGAACTTAGTTCGCCTAAAAAGCTATTTTGAAATTCCTTAAAGTGCTGTTTGAGAATAGTTAACCGGTTGTTATGTGACAACATCCAGCGCAATACATCATCATCCTGAACGGATGACATCAGGTAAATCAATCCGGTAGTTTTATCGAATACAAAAAGCGGCGGCTTATTTTTAAAGTGTAGCGTACTGCCGTTTACGGTCATTATTGCCTCTAAGGCAAAATAGTCTTGGTACATTTTCAACTGGAAACTCAAAACAGGTCTATCTAAACTGTACTTACAGTCTCGCATGTCCGATTTCCGTGGCTTGGTTCTTAGATACCTCAACCAATAAGTATAGTAGCTGTAGTTATACCGTTCGTTTAAAAGTATAGGAATGGCCTGCTCCCATAAGGTGAGCATTTCTTGTTTTAAGTTTTGTGCTTCTTGTTTTTTCTCCTCACCAGCCATACCGTATTGCCGTTTTGCAATATCATGCTGTTGCAGGCTTATTTCATTAAGCATTTGCTGGTTAGCGGTATAAGAAACGTTTGGTATTAATTTCTTTTGATGGTTAAATTGTTTAAAGCTGACAATATCGTTGCCCTGCTTGCTCGTAACACCTAAACACGCCATTAAGATAGGCAGATGCACATGGTGCTCACCTAAATTGTAGGCCATGCAATAGGCGATGGCCCCCTGACCGCCGACTGTAGATGCCAATGTTTTAGCGGGTGTTATTAGCGAAAACTTTTCCCGCTCCGCAAAACCAATACTGGATTTAAAGATGTTGCCATACTTTTCTTTAGGTTTAACTTTTATCCAATTCTTGGTTACTTCCGTTGTAAGGAACTTGTCTTTAATTTTATCATCATCGGTTAAACCCGGCCAATAATAATCTTCGAGTTCTAATCGCCGGAACCATGCAAGATTATGTAAGCACATAAACGCATGAAAACAAAGTTTTTCACCCGGCATGCCACAAGTACAAGCTATATCTAATTCCGTTAACCCGACATGCAGGTACAACATATTTTCAGAACCATCGGATAATTTGGCTTCTACCGAGATAAGTGCGTTTTTAAATCCTTTGTACTCTACATGATTTCCCATATATACTTTTCGCCCCTTTGGTACCGGGTAATGCAATTCAAGCATCTCCCGTGTTAAACCCTGTCCGCTTTCCAATGAAATGGTATAGAAAAAAGTATCCTGCGGCAAAATTATGCCCGGCTTTATATTTTTTTTCATGATGTTTTTGAGAGTGTTAAGCTACTGGATGTTAGTTAGGATGATTCTCTAATAAACTGATAACTGTCGGTACTTCGTTACGATATTGTTCTAACCTGTTATTACACAGTATTTTGATAAGATTAAGAAATTCCACTACCTGCGTAAATAGTTTATCAGCATCGGCGCTTTCGATTTGGTATTCATCTTTATAGCGGGTTTCCGAATAACTGCGTATCAGTATCTGAAATTGCCGTTTTTCTTCTGTGGTTTTTCTGGGGAATAGTTCAAACGGTTCATCCGAAAAGCATCTGCACAGATTAATCAATCGGGCAAGATTGTGCATATCAGAACGGTAGCCCGTATAAATACGAATAACCATGATACAAGCCTGTTCGATGGCTTGGTGCAATTGAAATACACAATTGTTGTAATAACCATGTTCTAAGCAGGTGTTGGCCGATTGCAGAAAACCTAAAGCCAAACTCTCCCTGTGATCGCAGTGTTTTTGTGCCCTGCTAAATGTTGTTGAAGGATTTAAGTTTGGAAAATCTACATTTAAGCGTAGGCCATTAAAAGAATACATCTGTAAACCATCCCGGCAAACTGCGTTAAAAAAACGGTTACCGTGCTTTATCTCATTCGTAACCGTTTCAATGCCATGAACAAGTATAGTAATGTTCATTTGTGGAAATGCACCAGTTACGTGATCCTGTACCGAATGTTCAATACGGGTAATATCTGTAGTGAGCATCAAAAGAAAATAATGGGTATCGGCTATCGTAACATCTTCAATAAAGCAGCTAGCTGCTGATTTAACGTCATTTAGACAACCGAAGCAATAGATATATTCCACATTGTACCTCGTAACGAGGGAATTAATGACCTCAACAAGCTTATTGTATTGCTGGGTCGTGAGATTTAGGTTTTGTCTGTTCATGGCGTTAATTTTGATTGTTTATCAAAATTGCCGTATGCTTGCAGTGTACCGAACCATAGCGGGTTGTGTTTTACAATACCGGGGTTGTTTTGTACCTTTACAATAATCACATTACATTTGAGCAATGGTAGAACCTACTTTACATATCGGTAGAAAGATCAGCAAGGTACGCGAGCTGAAAGGCATTAAACAGGAAACCTTAGCCAGCTTAATGGGCGTTAGCCAGCAAGCTATATCTAAAATAGAGCAAAGCCCCGATGTGGAAGATTTGGCATTAGAAAAAATAGCACAAGCATTAGGCGTTACGGCCGAAGCGATAAGGAACTTCACTGAAGAAGCTGTTTTTAACTATTTTAATAATTTTCACGATAACAGTACGGGTGATTTTCGTCACCATTGCACGTTTAATCCATTGGATAAACTAATGGAACTTGTCGAAGAAAATAAAAGTCTATACGAACGTCTTTTAGCCAGTGAAAAAGAAAAAGCAGAATTACTAAAAAGTAAACACTGAATGCCAAAAAACTAAAATATTTGATAGAGTAACCCCAGTTTGCGTCGTGTACATAGAATATACCAAATACCTTACTGGACGAGCTTTTAATGATATGCGCATCGCTATACGGGAGCGTGAGGATAATCTTTTAATTGAAAATGCAACGCCCGAACAGGAAATAGCAATTAACCGTCTGGCTTCCGGTACATTTATGAGGGTGCAAGATTATTTCTTGCTCAATGAAATGGCCGCGCAGACCACCAAATTATGGTCGCCAGGACAGCAATTACTTGTTTATTTTTTCGGTGGAACGGCGCCAATCCGATCAAAGGTTTTGTCTTATGCCCAGGAATGGAGTAACTATTGTAGCATTACTTTTTTGGAAACTAAGGATATTAAAAGAGCTCACCTCCGTGTGGGATTTTTTAATGATGGAAGTTGGTCATTTATCGGTACTGATGCAAGAGGTGTTTCGAAGTCCGAACCAACAATAAATTTTGGTTGGCTCAATACTTCGCTCCCAGATCGGGACTTTAAACAGGTTGTACTTCATGAGTTCGGCCATGCACTTGGATTAATCCACGAACATCAAAGTCCAGCAGCAACCGTGAAATGGAATAAACCTTATGTATACAATTATTGCTACACAGTTTATAGATGGACAAAACAAGATGTGGATGTTAACATAATCAATACGTATGAAACTAGTTCTACTCAATATTCAGCTTTAGATACATTGTCAATTATGGGATATTCAATTCCGCCTGGTTTTACGCTGGATGGTCAGGTCTTCCCTTTAAATTATGATCTTTCAGCAATGGACAAGCTTTATATCGGTACAATCTATCAATAGATAATTCGTTTTTGGCGAATGAATCGGCACGTACTCGCTGGCTGAAGTATTAAAAGTCAGCGTCAGGTTTCAGCCCAAGCTGTTTTGTCAGATAATTACCTACTCCCTCATAGTATATCTCGAGAGACCTTCCGCTAAAAAAATTTTCAAATCTATAACCTGCGGTCTGATAGTCTGGCTTCGACTTTCCATCCTTTAAAGGATTATCCGTATTGATCAATACCACTTCAATCTTAGCATCCGTCCTTATCATGCGTGACAAAAGCTGCTTAAATTCGAAATCAGCTTGCGGAATTGAATATCCGATAAAGACAACTTTATTGGCTTCGCTTAGCTCAATACCTGCGTTTTGCCAAATGAGTTTATTTTGAATGTTATCTAAATTTTTGAGAAATGTTGGCATAATCAAATTAACACTCAATTTAGCAGAAGGATCGTCTACTTTGTTGAAATTGTGCTCACAGTGTCTACAAAATTTCTCATCAAATACGTAGCCGCCATTGAACGATTTATAATACTTTACATATAGACGTTGACATTTGGGACATTGCATCCAATTTAACGAGCCGTGAAGTTTGAGTATCTTGACGTTATATCCTCCCTTACCTATAGCGTATAATCCAGGCTTGATAGAATGGTCATCTTCGTCCAGAGAACTGATATAACAGCAATAATCCACTACCCCGCAGAAGTCTACATTTTTTATAGGTGGCTCATCCTGTAATAGATAATGAATTTTATTATCCAGCATAATATCCCAATTCGTCGTAATAACTGATACCCGATCAGACTTTTCATTTTTTAATCTATGCCTTGCTTCGTTTATCAAGTAATGAGCAAACATATTAACTGAACTCTTAGGTTTCTTACTGTCTTCAATATATTGGCGAACAGCAAGTATTACAAGTCGGTCAACAATATTCCTGAGTTTAACAAGATCATTTACAGTATAATTCTTGAAAGATACTCTATCAGAGATAGAACGATCGATAGGCGTATAGATATCCTCAAGTGGGTACCATTCTTTTTGGTCATCACTGACCTTTAGGCAATTTGTAAGAAAATCATCAAAAGCATCAACCCACCCACCTATCTGTTTTTTTGAATTTTTTTTATACGTTTTGCTAAGCTTGTAGATAGCGCCTACAATAGCAGCTTGAGACGGCGCGCCGGCATCCATTGAAAATCCTGCACCTAAGACATAAACAGTTTTGTTGGACATATATTTTGCGACTGGTTATTAGGTTAGTCGTAAAGTTATGTTATCCTGCGCATTTTCAGTCATGTAATATCTTTTATTTATTATTCTTTAGGTGACCGACCTTTACTATATGTTCAATTGGACTGCTATTGTTATCTGCCCCTAGTTGTTTTGCCTCTTAGTTTCTTAAGTTTCTCATTAGCTGCTTTACTAGCTTCGGTGGCCTCTTTTGCCTCGATAGCTGCCTGAAAAATAGATTGTCTTTCATTTATTTTAGCCCGGGCTATTTTGAGTATGTTTTCAGCGTTATTATTATAGGCGCTATCGATCTGTCCGGCTACTTCAGGGTAAAGCCCTTGTAGAATTAGGAACTTATTAGTTGAATCGTTTTTTCGGTTGTTCTCTAAGTATTGGTTTATCGCAATGGCAAGCAGAATAAAAATGCTAAGAATAAGTCCTAAAACAGTTTTAATAACAAATCTTGATTTAGGATCAAACTCATGCTTGACCGGTATGGCTTTAGGTATGGCATTCAGCTTTGAATCAAACCCATTTAACTGACCACCGAATTGTTGTAATTGCTTAGTATTTTCCAACGTTTTCATATTTGCTGTTTCGTTAATCTTTGTCTCCAAACCCTCTATTTTTGACGGCAGGCCAGCCAAATCAATTTCCTCAATTTTGGATTGCCTTTTTTCAAGCTCGGTCATTTTTTTAGCCAGGCTATCTATGATTTCCTGTTGTATGTTATTTTCTTCGTGATTTTCCATTGTATTAAATAATTAATGTTACCTGTTTATTTTATAGCTCTCACTTTGCTTTTTACGCTTTTTCTTTCTTTCGTCAGTGTCGTGGATGTATGGCATCGGCTCTATATATTCAGGGGCAAGTAGTACTTCGAGAAGTGATTTACCACCAGTATTCGGCTGTTGAGAGAATGCAGGGGTTTGTGATTGGGCGGCGGCCTTCAGATCGCTAACAAACTGTTTATGCTGTACTTGTTCAGATTGGCGTTGTTGTACATTTTGTAGTATCACTTGGGTTATTTTGCCGTAACTCAAACTACGGTCGATTTCCGAACCTTTGAATTTGTATTTACCCTTACCAAAGCTGATTCCTTGTATCTCGGTTGTGCCACTTTTGAATTTAAAGTAGGTGTCGATACCTTGTTTAGCCAGTTCGTTTTTCAGTTCTGTAATGCTGCCCACTTTTTTGATGGCGGCTTTCAAAGCATCGTGCAATTCGTACTTTAATTTATCGATACCTTTCAATTGTGGGCGGTTCACCTGCTCTTTACCCTTGCCCATGTACATGCGGTATTTTAAAGTGAGCTGTTTGCTAACCTTCAAATTGTTGTAATGCTGGAATTTATCTGGTATGGTTTTGCCTTGGTTATTTACCCGGTTGTAAACGATGTGTAGATGGGGATGCTCTTTGTCTTTATGCCTAACCATCAGTACCTGTGTATCCTGAATTTTCATTTTCTGCATGTACTCTTTAGCGATCTCCACCATCTTGTCATCGTCTAATTTGTCTTTGTCGTTCGGACTCCAACTTAATGCGATGTGGCCGACTGCCTGACCTAAGGCGGGGTTCATTTTGCGTTGCATATTAAAATCATCAATGGTATGGGCGATCTTGTCTATGCGTACGCCATCGGCATAAAGTATAGCGGCATCTTTTTTCAGAACGTTATATTCTATACAGCCGCCAAAGCTTTTTCCGGGTTTAGGGACTTTACCTATCATCGCTATTAAAATATTTTAGTGCCTGGTCAATCTCTGTCATTAGTCCATCACACTTTCGGGCTACCGATAACAGTCCATCTTTGTGTGCCAACTTCGTTAATTGATTAAGGTTATTGGCCATCCCTGTAAGCATCCGCATGATCTGTAAATCCTCCGGCTTCAACCGTGCTAATACCCGCGCTGCCTTAGCGGCCGCCCTGAACCAATCACTGATTTTCATCCCGGCTTCTTTTGCTCTACCAACAATCATAAAGTGCTCCGTAGCGGTAAGCCGCACCTTGATATGTGCCTCACGTCTGATACTCAATCTCGGCCTGCCGCCTTTATGTTTTGGTTTACCTGATACAGTCCCAACCGTCTTTTTTAATCCTGATTCCATACCCATCAATCTTTCATTATCAAGTCTATTTTGGCTTTTCTCCTTTTGCAACCAACGGGCGCAAAAGGCAAGTTTGCCCCCTTGCCGAAGGCTTGGGGGAGTTTTTGGGTACCAAAAACACAAACTTGCTCTTTGCAGTGGATAAAAACGGCTAAAGACCGTTGGCCGTTTATACCGATATACAGCTATACCGCAAGCGGTATGCGATGCCGATCTTTTTACCAAAGCTTCGCTTTGGGCTTCGCCCGTTGCTTTTTCCGATGCTTCGCATCGGAGCTGCTTTTTTCCCTCACCTGGCGTTGCCCTCCAATAGCTTTTCAATGTCTTCTAACTTGTAATAAAGCAGCCCGCCGATCTTGGTGTAACGGAGTGTTCCGTTAACCCGCAAATTCTGTAATGTTCCTGGCGAAATATTTAACAGCTTCCTGACTTCATAGCTTTTCAGCCATTGTTTACTTTGACCTTGACCGGGCTTTATTAGACCCTTGATTTCGCCTAACAAATTTTCTATCCTCCGTAAATCATCTTTGGTGATAAATTCGATGTTCATCTTTCCCTCCTTGTTAACTTTTAATTTTTTGTTGCATAATTGCGAGTACCTCGCTCATTTTGAAATAGACCCGTTTGTGCAGGCGCAAAAAGGGTAATCCCTTTTTCATCCAGTCCGATACTGTCACTAATGACACTCCTAATTCTTCAGACAGTTCTTTCTTGGATAATAGCCGTTCATTGATCTGTGCGGGCGGGCTATCGCCTTTCTTAAAATGTTCCTGTAATTCCGCCCTGACTGCATCCCTGATGCAATGACTTAGGGCATCGTAATTGATTATTTCCATGCCGCAAATGAAAGCAGAAAAGCAGCGCAAGGCTGACCTCCAAAAATTTGGAGGTCAAATTGAAGTGGTTATTGGAAAGATTAATTAACAACTAATGGGTTATAATACAATTAGTTGTTAAATGGTGAGGATTATTATACAGTTTGTAAAGTAGTCTTTTTACAAACTTCTTTTTTTCGCCGGAACGATGGTAAAGAGCTTGTCCTTTTGAGGTATGTCCTTGTACTTGGTAAGATCGGCGTTATTCTCCGGCGGAAAATAACGTTTAACGCTCTCAATGCTGATTTCTTTACCTCCGGCTCTAAAGTACTTAGCAATCATTTTACTCCAAATATTCAGCGTGGTAGCATTGGCCAGTTCTTTATTATCGTCCAGTTTTAGTTCCCTAATCTGTAACATCAGGTGATAGAGTGTTTTATGCCTACCCACGCGAATGTCGATATAGTCTTTAGTTTCCAGTTCGCGCAGTTTTTTATTTTCCTCTTTCAGCTTCCTATTTTCACCGATAAGCTTGGCAATTTCTTCCAACTGGCGTTTAATCGTCTCCTGGTCAGTTGACTGGATAAACCATTGATCAAGCGTGTTCAAATATTCTAAAAACTCCTGCAATTGCATACGGTTCTGTCGCTCCCGTGCATGTTTTGAAGTATAGCGGTTTTTATTGACAAGTTCGCTGATGGCATCTGTTATGATTTGCTTAACATGAACGAAGAATTCTTGCTCAGTTGCGTCAGTATACAGAGTTAGAAAAAAGTCAAGATGATGCTGATATAAAGATTCATAATGGTCTTTATTCTTTATATACAGGCGATAAAGGAAATGATTATCTTCATTGCCCTTGTTCCATGGCAAAGGAAAGCCAACATCATTGGTATCCTTATTAAAATCGAACACCGCCCTATGTTTAAAGTATTGTGGTCTCATAGTTGTTGTAGATAGATTACAAATCTAAGGATATCAATGGGTAAGCCAAGTGATGCTACATAACCGCTCATAAGTGATTGGTTAAATTTGTTAAATAGCTGGGCGTTCAACTAACACCTCAGTTTTTTTTGTAGTTTAGATAAAAATTACTAAGTCATCATTAACGAACTTAGTCAACAACAATGATATTCGTTGTCAAAAAACTTGTTAAACCCGCTCTCTGCCTTACAGTATTTCTATACAGCAACACCGTAGACGCACAAATTTCTTTGGTTCAAAACCTGATTGATAAGGTTGAAAGCTATAAAAGTTTTGGCTATCAATCTATCAATAAATTAAAGGATATGAGTGCTGACACCACAGTAGCTCAAAATAAAGAACTATTTTTAAAAGCACCTCATGACAAGCTTTTTGGATATCTCTACAGTATAGAAACCAACCACACAACGGAAAACTTTCACAGGATAGACCTGTATAATGGAGAAGGTTTAATGGTATTATCGCCCGAAGATTCCACATTTTTCCCGGAGAAAGCGCCATATATTGGCGGATCTGTGATCGGTGGTCTGAAATTCCTGAAAGAGCGTTATGCTAAAAGTCCGTTCAAGATAACAATGCTGAAGGACACGATCATTAATGGTGCAGCCAATTCGCATCTTGTGGCTAACGTGTATGACACGCTCGACAATAATGAACATTTGTATTCAACCAGACACTACTATATTGATAAACAAACAGGCTTACCCGATTTGTTTATCATAAAAGGGAGGTATAAATATAACGGTCTGGTGAACGAGTACTATAATGAGACTAAGTATTTTGACTATAAGCTGGATCAACCGGGCATTACTGAAGCAAACTTCGTTATACCAAAAAGTTTTAAGCCCCGTGCCCAACAAGCTGCACCACCGGCTTTGTTAGCCGCCGGTTCTACTGCGCCCGACTGGACATTATATGATGCCAATGGAAAGAAGGTTTCGTTAAGTCAGCTAAAAGGTAAAGTCGTCGTATTGGATTTTTATTTCATTGGGTGTTCAGGCTGTATGGCTTCTATAAACCCGCTCAACGCCATTTATGAAAAATACAACAACAACGACTTGATAATAGCAAGCTTAACTGAACGGGATAGTAAGAAAGCTGTTCTCGACTTCGAAAAACGTTACAAGATCAAATATAAAGGATATATCAATGCCGTTGATGTCGTGAAATCATATCATGTCACAGCTTTTCCTACTTTTTATTTTATCGACAAAGAAGGAAAAATTGGAAGTGTATTTGTTGGTTATGCTGATAATTTTGAAAAAAACGCTACTTCCGCGATTGATAACCTATTAAGTAAGAAATAAAAAAATCCTTACACTAAACAAACCTATCTCAACTAATCAACCGTTAAGAGATTTCTTAATCAAGTAAAATTACAATTTAATTGAAAGTTCAAGATGTCCGTCTAATCCTACTTCAATGATCTTTCTTAGAGTGGCTACCCGTACATCCTGGATATCGTTTTCTACTTTAGATATATACGCTTTGGTTGTCCCGCATTTATCAGCCAGTTCGGTTTGTGTCAATCCTTTGGCCTTGCGGGCTTCGTGAATTAATGCACCTAATTTAAATTCTTCAAAGCCTTGTTCAAATTTTTCCCGTTTTGGTGTTCCTTTATGGCCGTATTCTTTATCAATAAAGTCGTCCAGTGTAATTAAATTATCGTTTTTCTTCATGGTATAACTCTTTTATTTTCAACGCCTTTTCCATTTCCTGTTTGGGTGTCTTTTGCGTCTTTTTTTGAAACCCATTAGCCAGTATAATTAATTTCCCCTCGTCAAAAAAACAAAATATCCTGAAAATATCATTGCCCGATTGCACCCTTATTTCAAACAATCCTGCTGTACCCTCCAAATGCTTTAAATAGGTTTCCGGCACATGCTGTACTTCCTCGATCAGCTTAAAAGTCCAAATGATCTTATCTTTAACTTTCTGCCGTTGTTTAGCTAAGAACTCCGGAAAATACTGCTTATAGATCGTTATGGTTCTAAATTTAATGGTTGCGCTCATAACTTATACAAATATAAATAAAGTTGCCATTTCAGGCAACTTTTGATTGATAATTTAATTCATCTGATTAATTACTGGTTAGCCATTCGCCTTTTCAGGTTCTGCATATCCTCGCTCAATTTTTGTTCTACCACCTTAGCATATACTTGTGTAGAACGAATAGTAGTATGCCCAAGCATCTTACTTACCGATTCAATCGGTACACCATTGCTTAAAGTTACCGTAGTAGCGAACGTATGCCGGGCGATATGAAAGGTTATTGCCTTATTGATATTACATAGGTCGGCTATCTCTTTGAGATAAGCGTTCGTCTTTTGATTGGAGATTACCGGGAATAAGGTACCTTGATTAACAGCTTTCGGATGGTCTTGATACTTCTTTATCAATTCTTCTGCTTGTGGTAATAACGGTATACGTACATCGGTATCGGTTTTTTGTCTGCTCGTGATTAGCCAGTCGTTGCCATCTATACCTTTAACAATGTTTCCGGCGGTCAGGTTCATAGTATCTATGTAAGCCAAGCCCGTGTAACAGCTAAAAAGAAAAAGGTCTTTAACCATCTGTAAACGTTCTATAGTGAATTTTTTCTTTTCAATGGCTGATAGTTCATCTTTAGTGAGATAAAACCGCTCTACCTTATCAAAATGTTGTTTGTATTTGGCAAAAGGGTCTTTCGCAAGCCAATCCATTGTAACAGCCATATTAACCATTTTACATAAACGTTCGATGTGCTTCATGATACCATTGTTATGTAGTGGTTTTTGATGGTCTTTCGGTTGATGCTTGCTTAAGAAAGTTTCAAAGTCCAGGATAAATTTGTAGTTCAGTTCTGCAAGGCTAATGTCGTTTCTATGATATTTTTCTTTTAAAAACTTTGCGATATACTTTTGGGTGGTATAATAGTTTTTCATTGTACCATCGGCCAGTTTATCCTTCATTTCGGTGTTATGGTATTCGCCAAGCTTAATCAAAGTGATCTCATTATCATCTGCACCGAGGAACAGAGACTTAACGGCATCAACCGTGACAACTTTTTTCTGCTGCACTAATTCATGATAACCATCGGCAATTATAGTACGTACACGTTCGATATGCTCATTGAGTTTGCGGATTTCGTCTTTGGTTCCCCGTGCTTTTCCTTTAGCATCATCCCAATTCTGGGGGTTAACTTTCTTTTTTAAGGAGATTTCACACCGCCTGCCATTAACAGAAATACGGGCAAATACGGTGGCCTGATCGTTTTTTTGTTGTTTGGGTAGTCTGATTACAAACTGAATACCAAATGTGTAGCTGCTTCTCATATCAATCTATTTTATGTTAACTTGATAAGGATTGATGCTGATGATGAATTTCGCTCACATAAACAGAGGTTAAAACGCATCAAAAAACATCAAAACATACGATATAAATAACTGATAATCAATAATTTATATCGTATTCCGTGAGCGAATTTAAATAACTAAAATCACTCACGCAATTGCTCACATCTTCTTTGATATTGATTGGGGTTTCTTGGTATGAAATAAAACAAAAAACCCGCAAATCAGTGTGATTTGCGGGTTTTCGACTTCGATTTGGTATCGCTTTTGTCGGGATGGCAGGATGATGATCCCACCCCTTAAAGGGTTGATTATGTTAAAGTTATCAAGTTAAATTTAGGAAATGGTAACCGAATGGGTCTCGTTTTATTAGACGTCATTTGATCGCATTTGAATCCTTAAAGCACTCGTAACAGATAGTCAATGAACTTGTTATACAAATATAATAAATGTTTTGCTATTAAAGAAGGTATTTTTACATGAAGTTTTGGACTCGATGAACCTTATGTGTAATTTCTGTAATCAGCAGCCTTTGTAGATGACATCAAAATTCATTTTGGACGTTTATTCAGGATCAATTTTCTCATTAAGAACATGAATGTATTAAGATAAATTGACACGAAAATTACCGTTATAATAATTTTCATTCAGGTTATGTTAAACCCAGTTTATTAAATTTGCAACATAATTTGCTGCCCGCAAGATCAACTTTAAATGTTGTTTGGGCCTTACAGATAGGATTGGCGATTCGAATGTTTACATTTGTTATCTGTATGGTTTCGTAATTGAACTCCGAAGCAATTTTTTCAATATTTTGCCTCAATTGACCTCTTTATTTTGTTGTGGAGATTATGATGAATGAGACCACACCATTTCGGCGCAAGCTGACCTATAAACACGATTTTTACCTTGGAAATCAATAAAAATCTTTAGTTTTTCCGAGGTAGGCATCCAAGAATATCTGTATTTCTTCTTGAATTTCTGTCAATTTCTTTAAATCCCAGGCTACAGACGATAAAGGCCCTCAAGATCTGTCTGCAATAATTAATTAGATAAGAATAATGGTAAATTTATCTTATCCACTGATATTTTAAGACTATTTCAATTTAATGTAATAGGAAAGAACAAAATCGCTTTCATCTTAAAGCGACAAGTCTTTGACCGACTGAACCCAGCATCCCTTATTCAACTGTTGAGCAACAAACAGCGCGTAGCCGGGTAAAATGTCAAGGCCGGGCGGGGCTGCTGAAAGCGAACAACTCCCGCCCGCTTGTATAGCCTCCTATGAAAAGCTTTTTACGTAAAAATGGTTATTTTCTCTGTTTTATTAATGATTAATACTTTTTTTCTTTTGCCGGCCTTCAGTAAAGGCAATAAAAATCACTGGCAGTAATAACTGCCTTATTTAAGATCATCCCCGGTTTCTCAGCCTCCTATTTGCGATCATCCTAAAAGGAGCCGCCAGCATTCATTATGGGTTTTTATAAAAGGTGCTGCCTACTTGACGTTGCAGACTATAACAGCCGCAGGCTATACATTGCAGTCTCCTTTGTATTTGGTGTGCAACAGCCTGTTTTGTACCACTGCCGGGTATATGTTGCAGTCACCCTTTTTCTTTTGAGAACAAAGAGAAAAATCCTTTATTGTTATTGTTTGTCGTGTTAGTATGTGTGTAAACTCGGAGAGTTTTCCATATACTAACACGTATCCGCTATGCTAACCAGGCTCGGCGGTACTATCTTTAAGGCATGTTTTATAACCGTCTCCCGTTTTGATTACATGCCACATCCTACGTAAAAGTTTATGGGCCACCTTGATAATTATCTTGTTCGGTTGTTTTCCAATATGTGTTCTGTAATATGCCTGCATAGTAGGATCTCGTCTAACGGACACCCATGCACTTTCTATTAGATAACTTCGCACCAGACTTTTTGTACGATAAGTTAACCCTCTGATCTGGACGGTTTCACCTGTACTATAAACGCTGGGGATCAGGCCTACGTAACTTGACAATTGATCAAACTTGCTAAACCTTCTAATATCCCCTAACTCTGATAATATACCAATGGCAATAACAGGTCCCACGCCAGGAATGGTCATTAGTAATTGGTAGTCATCGTTGAAGCACGCTGTGACGTACTGCCGCAGATCTTTGTTTATAGTAAGCCATTCCTGACGGACAAACGCCAAATGCCTTAACTTGCTTTGTAAGCTGGAATGACCTGTAACATATTTCCATTCGAGATCCTGGATCCACGTTGTCATTTCCCTGGTCCAGTTGGCCTTCTCAAATTGCGATGGAAATTTAATGCCATAGTATAGTAATTCAGCCTTGATCTGACTTTTAAGTTTCCGCATAACCTTGGTCAGGTTGTTTTTTTGTCGGAATAAACTTCTGAGCTGTTCTCTCTGCTCATCAGGTACATGTATTCCAGTAAGGTGCCCAGATTGTAGTTGTTTGGCCAGGTTTCGACAATCCATCTTATCATTCTTTTGATCCTTATTCTTTGCACTTTGTGGTATATCAGATGGATTGAGAACTTTGACTTGCCATCCAGCCTTTACCAACTGCCGGTAAGGAATAAAACCGCAACAGGACGCTTCGTAACAACATTCAACAGGATAGTCCTTGAAATGCTGATTCACGTAGCCAATAAGTTTATCAGGTTCTGAAGGCATGTTGAACGTTTTATGCTCGAACAGATCAGTCCTTATACTAACTGACCAACTCTTTTTATGAACGTCTATGCCGATGAATAACTGTGGTGTTTGCATATGCTTAATGTTTGTCTTTAAACAAAGCTTTTACATATATGCTTTACGTTTTATCCCGGCGCGGGCTATCTTTGCTGTACTGGTGAATGAGAATGCTTTTAAAAGTATTTGATTGGTCTTTTACTTGCCTACCACCCAAACCGGATTAACGTCGATATTTATTTTACTGCCTCGTAGTCTTCAATTTCCAGTTCTGAAAGTGTAGAGAGGTAAACCTTTTCGGCGCATAACACGAAAGTTTCGCATCTCAAATAGACCTCGTTTAGATCGTCTGGGTCAATTGTTTTTCCGGCACCGTAGCGGAGTTCTGAATGGCTTTGCGATAGTATAGCCAGTAATTTTTTATCATAGGGTGTCTGTATAGGAAAAAAACCTTCATTTTCGGGCCAAAATATGTTACAGATGCTTAGCAAGTGTGATAAGCTATGCAGATTGGGAGAATAACCTAAAAAGCTGTAGATAAGCCCTAAACAGGCTTGTTCTAAGCTTTGCGACAACAAAGATACTGTTACTTCAAATACATCGTCTTTTACCAGTTCAACGGCCTTTAAAATAGCTGTAGCCCGGAACATTCGCCTTGCAGAATGGGCTACTGTGTGATTACGGTTATCGTCCTTAGCTACCCTGGGAATGTTGGCTTTGTCAAAAAGACTAATTTTTAAATAAACTAAGTTTCCATATTTGATTACTGTATTGAAAAACCTGTTGCGGTTCTCCAATCTATTCAAAACTTCTTCCTTATTATGAACAAACAGATTGATGGTAACACCATCAATTCCATTAACTATACTTTGAACATTGTTTCCATAAGGGTTTGCTAAAGGGCTAATAACAAGGAGATCGTAATGTAATTCCATACTTTCAATATGTTTCTTAACATTGAATAAATGGGCGTTACTCGATTGCACTTTCACCCGGCCAAAGACATATATCTGATCAGGGTTAAGGTATTCGACAATTATTGCTACTACCTTTTGCAATTCCGGTTTAATATCGCTTTCCTTCGGCTTGTCTGTATCGTTTTTTAAATTCATTGGTTCAATATTATGCGACAATGAACTTTCTGTAACTTGTGTTCCTAAGCTTGGCTGATTGTTCACTGTTTCCTGTTCAAGAATTTCGGCATCTTTGATTTTTATATGAAGCAAGGTGTTTAATTCGCTGATAATGGTTGCTGCCCGCTTTTGTAAAAGATAAGCCCGGTGAAACAAGGTTGGTATAAACGCTTCATTTACCTGATGATTCTGCTCATATCTAACAGCAGAATAAGCGTTATTAAGCGTTTTCAGGATTTCCTTTTCTTCCGATGTGTCGGCGGGGAATAATACACCAAGTTGCGGGAGTAATGGAGTAACAAGTGCCTGATGTAGCGTAATACTATGCGTTTTTTTCTCTTTTGCCAGTAAAGCCAATTCCAGCGTCCTAAACATTAATTCAATGAACTGGTGAAGCATAAATACGGTTAAACCTGTATCGTTTTTCTCGCTATAGAAATTCGCCCCATCCAAGAAAGCTGTTGCCTTTGCTGCTCCGTCTTCAAACTGTGCGTTGGCTTCTCTTTTCCATTCTGATAGATTTTCAGCTTTGCTTTGTGGTAAATCGGGACTGTCTTTTTTGTTGTAAAGCAGATTGGCCTCGATACAGGCTAAATGAAAAAGAAGATTTCCCTTTTTTAAGGCAGCCCTGATTTCACCTGTTTGGTAAAACGTATAAGTGATGTCTTTATTTGCGTTGGTTACCATTCTCACAAACGGTTCCAGTTCAGTGAATTTAGTCCCGCAACTGGCGGGAATTATAATAATGAGGTGATATGTGTTATTGTCTGCGTGATTAAGGCAATATATTTTTTCAACCGAAATTTTATCAGCTATTAACTCACCAATTGTTTTTAAATCTGCTATTTCCATGGTAATGAATATTTTGGGCAACTAAAACGCTTTTTCATACAGATAGCCGTATTTCTTCGTTTTGGTGCGTTTAAACTTTGGATAATCTTTACTTTGAGCCATATCATTTAATACAACCTGAACATAGTAAGGCCTTATACTTGTGGAAATTCTCCGGCACCGTTCGTAAATATCAAAAGGCCTTTCGGGCGATTGAAACAAAGCGCCCTCTAAAAGCGAGTTTAGTATTTCCTTCGTGTCCTTGATTCCCGTTTCGTAAGAGGTCGAATATTTGAGTTTTTCATATTCAGGATTTACTTCAAACAGATTGAATATTTGGCGGGAACTGTTATCGGGTAAGATTGTAAATACTTCATGATGTATAATTGCTCTTTCCGTGGTTTTTACGATGTGATAATCAATATCTTGTTTCTCGTCCATATCACTCATAATAATCCCTCTAAACGCATCGTCGCCAAGTACATTGGTGTAATTGTGTAATTCACCTATAGTCAGTTCTTTAAAATTAAGCTGCTCTAATTTCTCGATAGCACCATTCTCATATCCCATAAGAAATGATACCTCTGATGCGCTATAACCTTTTGCTATCCGCTTAATTATCATACTATAAATCACACATAAATCGACAGGCGATATTTTCCTGTGATATGTTTCCTTTAAAGGCAATTCCGTTGTATTATTCTCCATTGGGTTAGGTATTTGGTGCAATAACTTCGTATAAGCTATAAGCGACTTTCTTTGTTGAATTAAAAGGTTGGTAGATTACAGCATAACATTCGCTTAGCTGACGAAGGAACCGATTATGGAAGTCTATAAAATGTTCCTTTAAAACAGTGAGTTTATTGCCTGATATTCTTAGCCAGTTTAATAAAGCTTCATCCTGCGCGGAATGAACAAGGTAAAAGGTATGATCTTCAGCATCTATAAGAAAAAGGGGCACCTTTCTGCAATGTGCGATATGTTTCGCAGGCGATTTAATGACAGGCTCTAAAATAAAATGGTCTTTATGACCTTTCAGATTAAACGTAATTACAAACTGTTCGCTTGAAATCCGCCAGTTCGACATATTAGACTTGACAGGCTTATTGTTCCAGGTTAAATGTCCCTCGCCTTGACTGCTATATACGTGGGGTTCATAAAAAACCATTGGTATTGCTTTTTGCCACAATTTAATCAGGATAGGTACAGCATCCAACCATTTTTGAACGTTCGCTTTATTGTCTTGCCGCCCAACAGACTTGACCTGCGTAAACATTTTGTGGCTTATTTCATTTAGGGCATTTTGATTTTCAGTTAAAACAACATCCTCGGTTATTGCTTTGTCCTTTCGCAAATAATGACCATAAGCAACTATTTGATTACTGTGTTTGGCGGTTTTTCCGAAGAATGGCATCAACATCGGTAGTTGTGAAAACCACAAGCCTAATTCGGTGTAGATGACGTTGTAGCCCACTACCAGTTTGTTTGTGGTATCTTTATTTATTTCATTCAACATGCCGATATCAAACTGGTGATAATGATCCAGCGAAAAGCCCCATTCTGCTTTAAAAATATTGCCATACGCTGGTCTGGGGTAAATATTTACATGGTGACCTTCGGCATCTACATATAGATATTTTAGTTCTTTATTATGTTTCTGCTCTAATCCCGGCCAATAATAATCTTCCAGTTCCATGTCTTTATGATGCATCAAGTCAAACATGCCTCCGTAGGCATGCTGACAAAGCGTATTATCAGGCATTCCACAATCGCACGCTACCTGTATCTCATGTCGCTTAATTTGTACAAATACATTGTGGGGTTGGGCCTTTTCATCTTCTACCGAAAGGACGAAAGTATCCTTATCATAATACACTGTAGGTACTGTTACCCGTAAAGATCGATGGTTGACGTTTAAGGACTTATAATGCTTGTATAACACCTCCTTGGTTAAAATCAGATCATCATTCTCTAATGGAATTACATAGTAAAAGGTATCAGAAGGAATATCTGTATCATGTTTTGTCTGTTTAGCTACCATAGTAGTTTAGCATTAAGTTTTTTAATCGGTAGTTATCCTTGTGTAGCTTTTTCACTGTTGAGTTGGTCTAACAGTTTTCTATTCTCTTGCTCACTTTGTAATACACGTGCCTTTAATTGCGCAACCAAAGGATGTTCATTGATAATTATATTGGGTGTCAAGTCCTCTAAATCGCCATCACAAGATTCATTGTTCGAGGTTTGATCGCTATTGATAATTATTTTATTACCGTGGACGTGATTTATAATGACGTTGTTGTAAAAATTGATGGTGTTGATAATTACTTTCATATCACTGCTTTGCTTATGATCAAAGAAAATAATAAGGTGATTTCTATACAATCCATAAGACGTTCTATCGAAGAACTGGGCGAGCATAAATTATCCTTGATTATTAAGCAAAAAAGGCGTTGATTAGCGTAAAAGGAATTTGTTACCTTTGCTTAAACCGACATCAATATGGATACTACAACTGAAAAACCAAATCGCATACATCATGGACGTAACGTGAAACGCTTTCGCGAAATGTTAGGTTTAAAGCAAGAAGCGCTCGCTTTAGAGCTTGGTGAGGAATGGAATCAGAAACGTGTATCGCTTTTGGAAGCTAAAGAAACGATAGAATCCGAAATACTTAGTCTGGTTGCTAAGGCTTTAAAGGTACCGGAAGAAGCCATTAAAAATTTCGATGAACAAGCAGCCGTAACTTATTTTAACACTTTTAACGACAATAGTTTTAGTAATAGTAACGGCACTTTTCATGCAAACTATTGTACATTCAATCCTATAGATAAATTAGTCGAAGTTTATGAGGAAAACAAAAAACTTTATGAGCAGCTATTGGCGAGTGAACGCGAGAAAAACGATCTTTTAAAAGGCAAGTAATTGTATTAAGTTAAACCTAAGCCTACTGTTTTTACGATTCATCAATTTGACAATTGCTCATCAAGGAAAAACAGAAGTTCCTGATTGGATTTGTTATAGGTTTCAGTCAGGGCATTTTTAGCACTCTTATATCCCCACATATTAGATTTACTTGATATGTTGGAAATTTCCTTTGTGGATGTTTTGTCTCCAATGGAAACTTGGATATAGTAAGCGGTGATAGCGTTCCATTCTCCCTTTGGAAAGGCCATTGCAGAAAAATGACCACCTACCATTCCTATACCACTTGAAATATCAGTTCCAAAACCCGCATGGTAGGCAGATACGCCAATCTTTAACAATATCGACTTTTCAGTAGCTTTTTTATAGTAATCCGATTCCGGCTTCAACGCAAATATAACGGATGGGTATGCTAACTTTAACTGTGAAAATAGAGTTTGAACAAATTGATCTGATGTACATTCAATTTTGTTTTTAGGCGGGATTGAACGACCATCAAAAAAAACAACATTTATAGTGTCCTTTTCCTTTAATCCAGCCCTCGGCTTAATTTGATAGTTTTCCGGGCACCATACATATATTTTTTGTGCTTTAGACGCTGCACTCGTAATTAACAATATTAGAATTAAAACATATTTCATACGACTAATTAGGAAGGTGGAGATTTTGAACATTGGATACTGGTTGGTATTCAAAAATACTTCATTTAGAATTACTTTTTACTGCTTAGTTTTATTGATTCCAAATCGTCTTATCAAAGACAATAGTTTTATTAAATTTAAAGAATAATAAATCTAAACTGAAGTGCTGATAAATCCGGTTTTACAGATTAATCAGATCAAAATAACTTTAAAGAATGATTAAAACTATTGCCGATTTTTTGGATGAGTTTAAGAGAAAAAGCCTTGACAAAATTGAAATAGATGATAAGGATGTAACCCATAATCCGACTATAGGAAATATTTTCGAGGGCTTAACATCATCAATACTGAATAAATCAATTTTTGATGGGTTGAATTTAAGAATAGTTAACAACTCCTTTATATTCAATGACTTAGGCGAAGTAAGTCCAGAAATGGATTGTATGATTGTCATTGGTGATGGTGTTCAAATAAATTTCACCAATCAATTTAAATATCATTTTAAATCCGTAGTCGCTGTAATACAAGTCAAAAAAACGTTAAACAGCACGACGTATATTGAAGCGCATGAAAATCTACTCTCAAGTATAAAGATAAATACGCTGACAGAAACTGATTTATATTTGGATAGGCTGCACGAACACGCTTTCAAGCAATTGGTAGGTAAGTCATTACCTTACCCCAATAATTTAGGCGAATTAAACGATAGTGAATTAATCGTTTACCACATGTTAAAAATGCAGGCATACTACCCTTTAAGAATTATGATTGGCTATTATGGCTATCAAAGTGAGTTCTCCTTTAGAAAAGGGATTATGACCGCCGTAAGCAAGCAATTAGGAAAAAACCCTACGGCAGGGCTAAACCCAGTGAGGTTTGCGGATCTGATTATTTGCGGCAATCAATCAATTGTAAAATGCTCTGGAATGCCCTTTGGTAGGGCATTTTTAGATAATGAATTTTACTGGCTTCTTTTAGCCTCCTCAAATGAACGACCTATGTATTTTCTACTTGAATTTATATGGACAAAAATTTCATACATGTTTCGCTTGTCATCTAAGGTGTTTGGTGATGATTTTGACTATGAAGCATTGCATCCATTAGTACTTGCGAAAGACGAAAGATTATCGGGTGATTCATGGAAGTGGTATTATTTATATAACGAACTTTCTCAAAATCAGCTAAAGGACAACCCCGTATTCACAACAGCCTGGGCACCTGTGGAAATTAATGATAACGAATGTACTATGTTGAGTTTATTGATAGATCAACCCGTAATTGTCGATGATAAATTGCTGACAATTTTTAATAACGATGAAGCATTTTTGCAACAATCGTTAAGTAACCTTAATAAAAATAGGATAATAACTATTGATGATAAAAGCATCTCATTCCTTATTGAAATTCCACAAATCGTATTTCATAAGGGTCTAATTTATATAGGTGAAAACAAGAGCGGAGAAATGAGTAATTGGAACCTAAAACTTTTAAAGTCAAATAATGAAAAAAGGCCAGACTAGATATCTGGCCTTTCACTTATGTTATAATTTAAATGTATTATTTCTTTTTTTGACCAGGCAAGCCCACCCTTTGAAGGGTTTGTGTGGCTTCTTCTAATTTTTTGATAAAAAACTGCTCATTGGCGTGACTTTTAACATAATCGCTAACAGTCCCCGGACCAAAACCTTTTATCGTTTTCAATTTTTTCTCTACTGTAGGCATACTTACTCCTTTCATATCGTAATATTCAAATATAATTAATTACTTCTGTTTTACCAAAAACGCGTCGTAATTGAAAGTGTTGGGCTTAAACACATGCCAAACATCATCTTTTAATCCATAGACATCAAAATCCTTGCTAATTTCCTCCCACAAACCAGCTATCCCCATTTGATAAAGTCTGGTACGTGCGGTCGTGCTACCCTTTGCAAAAATATAATGGTTACCATAGTGGTTGCAAAACTCAACAATGGTGTTTGCAACGGTAGCGAGAACTATGTCCCTGTCGTCGTTATTACTAACCACAACATCATCTGTTTCCCCTGAATGTGGGTCTTGGTCGCCAAACCCTAAATTATAGATTGGCGGTTCCGAATTAGGGATTTTTGTAAACATGACAATTTTTTTAATCCGTCCTTTTGGCCCGTCACTATAAAATTCATAGTCTTGAAAGTCATTACTGTTAATATATGGATAGCGTTCTAAATTCATGGTATCGTGTTCAGGATTTAAACAATTCCAAAAGTAATAATTACCTGGCTCGTTTCTTTGCAACTGTTTCTTTGCTCTTTAATTTTTTAAGCTTATCATTAGCCAATTTACTTTGTTCAGCAGCCTGTTTCGCTTCAAATGCCGCTTCTGACATGGTTTGCTGTTCATCAATGTTAGCCTTTGCCTTTTTAATCAGGAAGTCGGCGTTGCTGATATAAGCGGTATCAATATATTTTGCCACATTGGGATAAAAACCCCGTAGGATTAGGAATTTGTTTGTTTCATCAGCCCGGCGGCTGTTTTCAATCCACATGCTTATTGAGACGGCAAGCATAACCGCAACCGCAAGCCCTAATCCTAAAATTGTCCTGATAACAAATTTTGCTTTGGTGTCAAACTGAACATTATACTTAACGGGTATCTCTTTAGGTATAGCATTTATATTTTCATCAAACCCATTAAGTTGTTTATCAAATCGCTCTAATTGTTGGGTGTTTTCCAGCGTTTGCATTTCGGCTGTTTCCGTTACCTTAGTTTCCAACTCCTTAACTTTTGATGGTAAGGCGCTTAAACCAAGTTCCTCAATTTTTGCCTGTCTTTTTTCAAGGTTTGTAACCTTTTTAGCCATACTATCTATGATCTCCTGCTGTATGTTATTTTCTTCGTGTGTTTCCATGTCATTAATAATTTTTTGTTGTTTGTTAATTTGTTATTTATTATCTGCTAATGCCCTGGCTTTGGTCTTGATCGTTATCCTGACCCTTTCTTTTTCTCCTGCGGTAGGGATCAGGTTCAGGTTCAGGTGTAATGATTGGAATGCGGCCAAACAAATCAATTACAGACTGGTGGCCGGATTGCTCTTTAACTGGCTCCCTGTTTATCACTTCCCTAAGCTGCTGCGCTAAGGTTGGGCGTTGATCCACGGCCTGTTTCTGCTGCGCCTGCTGCTCGATCTGCTTGCTTAACCTGCCATAGCTTAAACTACGGTCGATCTCTGACCCTTTAAACTTATAGTCACCTTTACTGAAACTGATGCCCTGTTTCTCCAATGTGCCGCTTTTGTATTTGAAGTGCATACCGATACCCTGCTTTAACAATTCCTGTTTAAGCTCTGCCATACTGGTAACCTTTTGGCTTACCGCTTTAATGGTATCGAATAATTCATATTTTAACTTATCGATACCTTTTAGCTGTTGACGATTAACCTTTTCCTTACCCTGACCGATATGCATGCCGTACTTTAAGGTTAGTTCCTTGCTGATCTTAATATTTTTCAGGTGCTGGAAACTATCAGGAATGGTTTTGCCCTCGTTATTGACCCGGTTATAAACAATATGAATATGCGGGTGCGCCCGGTCTTTATGCTTAACGATCAGTAACTGCGTGTCCTGTATTTTCATTCTTTGCAGGTACTCTTTGGCGATGCTGACCATTTTTTCATCGTTCAACTTGTCCTTATCCTCGGGGCTCCAGCTTAACGAAATATGGCCTACTGCCTGACCTAAGCCGGGGTTCATTTTGCGCTGCATATTAAAGTCGGCAATGATGTGCGCTATCTTGTCGATCCGCACGCCATCCGCATGAAGTATGGCCGCCTCTTTTTTCAGGACGTTATACTCAATACAGCCACCAAAGCTTTTGCCGGGTTTAGGTATCTTGCCGATCATCGCTGTTAAAATATATTAATGCCTGGTCTATTTCAATCAGAAGATTACCGCATTTAATCGCAATCGTTAAGATGCCGTCCCGGTGAGCCAGCTTGGTTAACTGGTTCAGGTTATTAGCTAAACCTGCGAGCATTCGCATGATCTGTAAATCTTCCGGCTTTAAACGTGCCACTACTTTTGCGGCTTTTGCCGCTGCCCTTATCCAGTCGCTTAATCGCATACCCGCGTCCTTAGCTCTCGCCGAGATCATATAACGCTCGGTAGCAGTTAGCCTGACTTTAACATGAGTTTCGCGCCTGACCTTAACTTTTGGCCTGCCACCTTTATGTTTTGGTTTTTCGGTTTTAACCGATAATTTTTCGTTCGTTTCCATACGCTTCACTCTGTCTTAATCCCATCACTTTTTTTAATTTTCCTTTTTGCGACCATCGGGAGCAAAAAGCAAGTTTGCCGTTCAGCCGTAGGCTGCAACGGAGTTTTTGGGTACCAAAAACACAAACTTGCTTCTTATCGGCAAATGCTTTTTGTTAACGGCCTCCGGCCGGTATAGACAACTATACGGCTATACCGCAAGCGGTATGCTGTGCCGCTCTTTTACCAAAGCTTCGCTTTGGTTTTCGCCCGTTGCTTTTTCCGATGCTTCGCATCGAAGCTGCTTTTTTCCCTCACCTGGCGTTGCCCTCCAATAGCTTTTCAATGTCTTCTAACTTGTAATAAAGCAGCCCGCCGATCTTAGTATAACGGAGTGTTCCGTTAACCCTTAAATTCTGTAAGGTGCCCGGCGAAATATTCAACAACTTCCTGACCTCATAACTTTTCAGCCATTGTTTACTTTGTCCCTGACCCGGTTTTAGGAGATGCTTCATCTCGGTTAGCATCTCGTTTTTAAATTGCTTTAAGTCTTCCCTTGTGATTAATTCAACGTTCATCTTTTCCTCCTTGATCTTTAGTTTTTTGTTGCATAATTGCGAGTACCTCACTCTTTTTAAAATACACCCGTTTGTGCAGGCGCAAAAAGGGTAACCCCTTTTTCATCCAGTCCGTAAGCGTTACTAATGACACTCCCAATTCTTCGGACAGTTCCTGTTTAGATAATAGCCGTTCATCCTGCGGCGGGCTTCCGCCCGTTTTAAAATGTTCCTGTAATTCTGCCCTGACTGCATCCCTGATACACCGGCTTAGGGCTTCGTGGTTGATTAAATCCATGCCGCAAATGAAAATAAAAAAGCAGCGCAGGCGTGACCACGCAGATTTGCGTGGTTAAATTGAAGGTGTTTATAGTAAGCTAAGACAACCTTTTATATGGCTGTAATTTAAGCTGTTATAACTTGTTGACGGGTTGGTGTAATAAGATTAAGCTGTGCAAGTTTTAACTCCGTTTCTTGGCAGGTGTGAGTTTAAATAACTTTAATTCCGGTGGAACTTTGGCATATTTGATGCCTGGGTCTTTCTTGTTTCCCGGGAAATAGCGGCGTAAAGTTTCCAAACTGATCTCATTATTGCCCTCCCTGAAATACTTGGCGATCATCTTACTCCAAACGATCTGCGTTTGAGAGAAAACAAGTTCTTTGCCCGTGTCCGGCAATAAGGCTTCCTGTGCTTGCAGGCAAATATCTATGAAGCTTAACAGGTACCCGTCTGCAATATTGATAAACTCCTGTGTTTCCAGTTTCCTTGCCGCCTTTAAATCGTCCTTTAAGCCGTCAATTTGTAATTGTTGCTTTCTTATTTCTTCTTGCTGGTCTGCAATGATTTCAGGTAGCGTTTTTTGGGTATTCCACTGGTCAATAGAGCGGAGATACTTTTGAAAGGTAGTGAGTTTGGCAAGCAGTTCCATATCGGTAGCATGACTCGAATTAAACGGGTCTTTGGTTTCTATATACCGGATGCGTATTAAAACGATCTGCCAAACGAATGTAAAAAACTCCTGTTCACCACCCGGTTCCTTTCCTAAGAAATAGGATAAGTGGTATTGATAATAATCGGGGTATTCCTGATCAATCAGCGTAAATAATTTCTTGATAAAAAGATTATCTTCATAACCTTTCTTCAACCCGGTAAATATGCCAATATCATATTTGTGTGGGTTGCGATCAAAACGTTCGTGTGGTTTAAAATATTTATTGGGCATGGCTTCGGTTATTAATTCCTATTACATGCTAAACGGAAGGATGTTATTTTGGTTTTATAGCCATTGACATCGATTGGCTTGTTAAGGATGTTGTAGGAACAACTTCCGAAAATAGCCCCCGTTAAAAAAGAATTTTTCAGTTAGCGTTACCCAAAAAAACTGCCTTTTATTGCAAACTTTCTGGATGACCTATAACTATTAACTCATGTTCTGTTGCGTCCGACGTTGTGGTAATGAGTTCCTCACACCACTGGCAGATACAGCGAATGTCCCGGCGCGAAGCCAATGGCATAGAATTATAAAAGCATATTCATTATAAAAACCTACTTTAGACTATACAACCTCAATCATACAATCATGGGAACTAATACCGCTCTACGTTCTACCACTGAAAAGTTTAATATTATTAACAGAGAAACGGGAATTATTGCAGAACTACTTACAAGCGGGCTGGAAGCGATCAGGAAAATCTACAAAAGCCAGGCATACTACTATCAATCATTCTACGCGGTAAGTATGGGATTAGAACGCCTGATGAAACTAATAATTCACATTGAACAACCGACAACAAACCCTTATAAGCTTGGACACAAACTGGAAGATTTGAGCAATGCCCTAAACATCACGTTTTCCAATAACAGCATTGAAAATGAAATACTGTTATTTCTGACTGACTTTGCAAAGGGAGACAGATATACAATCGTTGACTTTCTATATAATGGAGATAGCAATCGACTTGCAAAAGAACCAATTGTTTATTTTTATAAAGCCATTCTAAGCCGAATACTCAATACCCATCCACCTAAAAAATCAATCATATTCCCTAATCTTGATAACTGCGGATTTGTATTAAGTATTAAAGAAGATCTGACAGAAATACAAAGCCTAAACGATTGGATGATCCATAATCAAACTATTGAACACGCTTCTAAATATTCCGCGATGTACATTGCTCGTATTTTAAGACCATTTATAGATAGATTGGAATCGCATGAGGGAAATCCTAACCCTCATTTTAGTGAGTTATTCAGGTATCTTCCCAACGATGATAGTTACTATCTTACAAGAAAGACTTATAGGTTATAATTTCGTTAGATTTAGGTTTGAACGGATTTACTCTATCAGGTAACATTTTTCAAACTTGGGTTTTGTTTGGTGTAATATTCCCCAACAATATAATCGCTGCCTTTCAGTTCGTCAGGAAGATAAGATGTAGTGTAAATCATTTGATAATTCTTTGCATCGAACTTTTGTGCCTCTTTTATAATTATTTTCTGAAAATTATGCGCCCGCAAAGGTTCTATTCCTTTATCCTCCATATTGTCACAAAGTATAAATCTGGGATACCTCATTTTCTCTATGGATAAAGAAGCCAGGAATATAGCGAACCGGGCTGCGGTCTTTAAATAAAAATTCGAACTCGCAGAATATTTGGCATCCTTATCAGCAATAAAGGCTAAATTGTTTCGGTAATCTATATTAAACTCTTTTGCTGCTTTAAAATCTTCTTGCCGCTCTAAATCATTGTTTAGTAAGTACAATCCTTCTTTTTCAATTGCACTATTAATGGACGCCTTTAACTTCTCCTGATCGCTCTGCATTTTTTTAATAGCGGCTGTCAGGTAAGTTATCTCCTGGTCTAGTTCGTCACGCTTTTTAATCAACTTTTGATACAATTCGGCGTTTTCAAGTAGTGTTCTGAGTTGTAATATCTCACCCTCTACAAACCCCTTATCGACATACAATTTGTCGATCCGCTCATCTCTGATTGATTTTACGTCTCTTAATGCAGTGTTTACTTTGGTCTGGATTTGTTTGAGATTAATTTTTTCAGAATCCATTTTAGACTGAAGTTCAATTAATAAGCGATCTCGCTTAACCATGAGACTTTTTGATTCTTTTATCTGAAAACTAAGTTCCTGCTCTATCTTTCTTGCTTGGGTAATACCAAAACTCTGGTCTATTGGTTCCTTACATAACTTACATACAGTTGCTGATTCAGGTTTTTTCAAATCCGATAAACATTCAGGACAATAATCAAGGGGAAAATCGCCTAAAAACTCCCTCGTTAGGATTGAATTTTTGATAGCCTTTATTTTTGCTTCCAGCGTTTCAATGAAATACCGGGAATCTTCTATTTCGTATTTAAGGGATGTAATCTTTTCCTCCAACCCATTAACAATGTTTCGCTGTACAATTGATTCTTGTGTTAGCTGCTCAAAGGCTAACTTAGTGTTTGCTGTATATTGTACAATCTTGTTTTTCTCCCTAAGCTGAATTAGATCATCTTCAATTTTAAATATTTCCGCTTCTTTGTTTGTTATTTGTTGAAGTATGTGTGCGGGAAAAAGGTTTAGTTCATTCGGGATAAATTGCTTAATTACTTTTATTTCCCGTTTAACATCATCAAATTCTTTGTCAGCTTCTACCTTTCTTGTTTTTGCGTCATATAACGCTTGATTATATACACCTAATAACAAGTCCGAAACGGTTTCCCTGGTAAGTGTCGTATCGAATTGCTCATATAAGAATAAAGAACTGGTTGGAGATTCCTGATCTACATATAACAAGCGCAGGATCTGATGAAAAGTAATGTTACTATCGCCCTTTACAATTGGTAAATCAAGCTTTTCAAAAAACACATTGGAAAAGCTCTTTTTTTCTGCGGATGAATTATAGTTAAATTTTTGCCATTCATGGGCAGGGACTTTTTCAGCGTCAACCATTGGTCCCCAATAAATATATATGGGTTCTGTAGCATTCCCTTTATTGGTTTCAGGGCTTATATTTATCCCTCTTCGTAAAGTAAAAACAGCTTTGTTCATTTCAACTTCTGCAACAACATCACGGCATTTTTTTGCCTCTTTTACCCAATCGTTGAAGTAACCGCCTAACACATAAAATATGAAATGAGAAATCGTTGATTTGCCGCTACTATTGTCGCCATTTATAATATTAATCCCACTGTGAAAAGTTTGGTCATATGCGACCTTATTTTCACGCGTAGTAATAAGCAGGCGATTTAAAAAGAGATTATTATGCATCGTATTTACTTTCTAATAATTGGGTTCTTTCTTTCAACCCGTTTTCACCGTATAACGACATCAAATAAAAATGAGAAGTTAATAACCTTATCGCATTGCTTTCTTTGGGGCTTAATGCCTCGAATTTTGACGAATAGTTTGACAATATTTCCTTTGAGATGATTGTTACCCTGTTTGTATGAATGTAATTTTTATCTATAATCCCATATGAAGCCAAACACTTTAACGCTCCCAATTGATAGGGTTTAATCTTTTCAAATACCTTTCTGTTATCCAGTAATAGTTCATAGGGATTGTTGCTTTGTTTGATGTAATCCTTAATCAAATCTTTTATGTCCTTTTCAGTATTTTTTAGTTTGATGGTGTTGATCTTATCAGGGAAAAGCAAGTAAAAATCCCAAATACGTAACCTTTCAGTTTCAACATAATCATTTTTGTCGAAGTGGGTCAAAATCTGCAACATTCGGTACACTGAATGGTATAAATCAAAGGCTGGATGGTAAACGATCATATATTCCACTTTATATGGCATCTGCCAGTGAGAAAAAAGACCATACCATCAATATCAGTAGCACTTAGTCCCATAATATCATTACACCCCTCTTCGCGAATAATATTCAGAAGGGGTGTATTGATATTTTCTGACACTGCTTTCATAATCTCGGCTTCTGATTTTCCTTCCCTTAAAAGTGGGTATATTAAATTTCTGAACTTCTCAATTACAATAGCAAGCAGATAAGCATGAATATGTTGGGCTGGTTCAAAGAAAACATATTTAGTGAGTTTTTTTGAATACTCTTCCTTGAGCCACATTGCATCTTCATAAAGATGCGCAATATTTCCATCTATAAGTTTCTGTTCTAATCCAACGGCATCCCGTTCTAAAAGGTATCGGTTTAAATCATCGTTTATTTCATCTATCCGATTATCAGCGTTATATTCCTGATTTAGCCGTTCAAATAAACTGGAAAGCTTCGTTTGTTTAGTATAATTATGGTAATGTTTGTTGGTAGAATTATCATCGCCGCCGATAACTTTGCTGTTATCCCCGTCAATTTCGATTCCTTTTTGAGAAGGACCAAACATTAATTAGTAGAATTATCATCACCGCCAACAACTTTGCCTGTACCGGAGATTGTAATATTTTCCTGATGCACATTATTATTTCGCTTTTTCGATTTTCTAATCGCAATCCAAGAGCCACCTAAAGCAGCGGCAACCACAGCAGTGATACCAAGTATAATTTTAGTAGAGTTCTCGTCAAAGGTCATAAGGCGCTAATAAAGTTTAGTTTATATATTGTTTATGTAAAGTTATATAATATAAACAGATTTAAACACTACACTCAATGACTAATTTGTCTAACATCCTAAGCGAATTGCATTTTAACCACAATTAGCCTATGGCCTATAGTTACAACGAGCTTGTAAGGATATAATTTTAAGGGTAATAAGAATGTCGATAGTTTGTTGCTATCTTCGTAATAAACTAATTAACAATAATTTAAGTGAATAATTTTGGGGGGAACTGGACTTATGAAAAGATTCAGATCGTAGAATTATATGCAAAGGCATATTTGCAGATCATGAAGGAGCACCCATATTGGAAGCTGATGTACTTCGATGGCTTTGCGGGAACAGGAGAGATAAAGATTGACGGCGCATTAGAACCCAAATTCATCGAGGGCGCGGCTAAAAGGATCATTTCTATATCAGAGCCACGAATCTTTGACATGTATTACTTTGTTGAACTGGATAAAAACAAGGCAGAACAGCTGAAAACAAGTTTGGCCCAAATTAAAAAAACTGGAATATATGTCATATCTGATGATTGTAACAATAAACTGTTGAGCTTAGCCCAATACCTAAAAGGCGAAGTTGGTAAAGGCGGGAAGGATTATAAGGTTTTGGCCTTCATTGATCCCTGTGGAATGGCCGTTAACTGGAGTTCAATCGAAGCGCTGAAAGGACTTGGAGTTGATATGTGGATTCTTGCCCCTACTGGCTTAGGAGCCAACCGTTTGCTAAAAAAAAACAGGGATATTTCTGATGCCTGGTTGGAACGTCTTGAAAAGTTCTTTGGAATCGACAGGAAGACTATACTTACAAATTTCTATACCGAAATAACTTATGCCGATCTTTTTGGGCAACAGGTGACACAAATACATAAAAACAAACATGCCATTAAAAACATCTATCATTTATACTCCAACAGAATGAAGACCATTTTTAAGCATGTTTCCGAACCCTATGAACTGGTAAATAGTCAAAATTCACTGATGTTCCATTTCTTTTTGGCTTCAAACAATGATACCGCAGTGAAAATAGCAAACGATATTATCAGAAAATTAAAAAGAGGCGAGGCGGCTTAATGAGTTTCGGCAAGAATAGTTGACCGATCAGGCATCTGTCTATAAACCTGTCCGTTTAATTCGCACCCCCCTTTAGCATGTTGCGGATGCTCTGCGTTAATAGTAGGATCAAGTTGATTTACATTAAATTTTGCCTTGCCCCATTGTTTAAAGAAAAAGGCTACGTTCGTTTCAAGGCATCTTTCATGTATGTATTCTATCCATTCCTTTTCCAGAGGACGTGCTTTATGCCCGGATTCGCCACCTACAATAACCCAATCAATTTGATCCAAGTTTAGAGTCCTCACCTCGCCAATTAATGGTTCGATAGATAAGAACTTAGTTCTGGCATGCGTTTGAGAAAGGTCGTCTATACGATAAGTATAATCTTCGTTTTCAACCGATACACCCATCCAAATATTGTCCGACCAATTAAGCAACGGTGATAATTCAAGCAATCTTTCAGAACGTTTAGTTAAAACCTGATAAATGTGTTGTGGGGTTTGATTCATTACAGCGAATACAGAGCGGATAAACTCCAACGGAACATCATCATGAAAAAGGTCGCTCATAGAATTGACAAAGACGATCTTTGACTTTTTCCATGTAAACGGGATATTTAAGGATTCGGGGTGTATGCGCAGTTTAAATCCGTCCTTATATTTTTCAACTCCCATTGCCTTTAATCTTCTTGACATCACTTCCGCATAGCAGAACTTACATCCGGGACTAATCTTATTACAACCCGTAACCGGATTCCAGGTCAATTCCGTCCATTCTATATTTGACTGTGCCATAGTTTGCTACTTTAATTTTACCTTAATTTTTTCTGGATCGTCTTTGTAATCCTTGTAATTAATATAAAATGATCCTTTACGCGCGATACCGCCATTTTTTGTAGTCACAACAAGTTTATTATCAGTCTGAAATTTCGACAGCACCTGTGTTGTATGTTTTGGCAAGTGTCCATTGTGCAAAGTAAAGACATAAATCTCAGAATTAGTTCTATCACCGGTTCTTAAAAACTCGACCAGGTTTCTTTCGAACTTCATTGTATTGGGTGTTTTTACAGCCTGACTAAAAAGAGAATCGTCTTCGTAATTCCAGCCCCGGCCTTCCTCTTCATCAATTTTCCATTTGGCATCAAGCATTCTATCAAAGCCATAAATGTGGCTAGTAAAAAAGAACAGGCAGAAAAACTGATTTTTATCCCTTGTAATAATGAATGAATCAACAAAGTACTCACTTCCTATGCTTTTACGGAAGGCATCTTTCAAAGTATCGATAAATCCCAGCCCTGTAGTGCTTTTCGGCCATTCCTCAGCGGGTAATAATTCAGCGATAAAGTCCTTGAGGCATTGGGGGGTACCATTCTTCTCAAACCGAAACATAAATTGCGTCGGCAAGAACAATAATACCTCGGTTTTTTTTGATTTTAAAAGTTCTTTTATATCCTTTACCTGAATGTCTTTGTATCCATAGGGATCGATGAAGATAAATCCCTTTTTACTTTTAAATCCTTTTATCTCATTAACGACATCATTCAAAATCTCCTTGTATTCTTTCTCGGCATAGTCAAGGGTACCCATAGCCGTGTTATGTAAATCGAGCCTGTTAACAGATTCTTTCAACTTGGCAATCTTTTCAACATCATTGTCGTTGAAAAGACAATTAAACTTTCCGGCTTTGCCTTTCTTAATGTTGTCTTCGTAAATGCCTTTTATGATCTCTAAGATGCAAATCGGACTACCTTTACCCCCATTTTCATAAATGCCTTCCGAACAGAAAAGATCGTAAACATTAACGTCACTGGTATATGGGGACTGATTCAAAATGTTAAGATAACGCTCTAAATAAAGAGTCAGCAGCCGGACTTTAATCTCAGAATGGTCATACATATTTATTTGTGAATCTTTCAACATACAATGCAATATACTAAATTTATTAGCAATTTTGTTTTTTTAATATCGGTTTTAATGAGAATCATTTTCTCGGTTGATGTTAAGCATTAGCCAGATAAGCTTATTTTACGACTTCCCGATATAGCTTAAATACTTTTTTTGCATCGTTCTTCAAGGTATCGGCGAAATCTTTCAGCTCTTTTTTGGGCATATTTTCAATCTTTGGCCTGAACAGGTCTATTAATTTAGCAGGGGCCAATAGCTGACCTTTACTATCCGTGAACTTGATGCCTTCGAAAGTTGTTCCGATATGAGCGGCGCTTTTTTGACGCATCTTGTTAAGTTTATCATGCTTACCCACCCGCTCACTGAGTGCCGTTGAAAGCAGGGCATCGTAATAATCATATTCCATGATTGATTTAATAATCTCTACAGTAGCAATGTTTAAATCCATAAGGCCTATTTTTCATTAAAGATAACTTTTTCAGAATTAATGTAGTACTATGATACGTCAGGCCTAATCTACATTCCAATCATCTTTAACGTTTTCCCGGTAATGCTTTAGATATTTGCCCTGTCTTTCTACAAAAAGATCGGAACTATCGTCATCCAGTGAAATAATATATTCTACCTTGAAGTGGGCAGCACATAGGCTATGGATGCTATTCATTTCATTGAAATGTGCCAGTGCCGTCTTCAGTTGTTTGTCGGTAAACGATGGTACATTAAAGCTGCTCCCTGTTTCAGATTTATCAGTATGTGCAAATGTTTTATCCCGCAAAGTTCTCAGGTATTTATGAAAATCTGAGTTAACCAGTTTATCAATCCGCTTTTCTAAAAGCTCAAAATCCTTCTGATAGGGCTTACCCTTAAAATGAGCAACCTTTCTGTTTAGTTTGTACAGCGCAGCATAATTGCCATTCCCTCTTCCCGATTCCAATAGCTTACAATACTCCATAGTGAAGGTATACATAAGGCTTACGTTATACTTTTTAAAGATGAAGTTGTTTAGAAAATCTAATTCTTCTGTTTTCCTGCGTGGCTTTGAAATTGTCAGAATTTCTCCGAGCGTCATTGACAGGAAGAAAAGACTTCTATGAGTGTATCCGAAATTATCAGGAAATTCCTCATCAGATACTCCTTCGTATTGTGACATAGTTGCTGTTTTTCTAGGTTGATATAATTAAAATCAGGATTGATAAACCCTGTCTTCAGACAGGGTTTAATTTAAAAAACTATATGCTTATTATTTATAGGGTTTAAACTAATTGAACTTTAAATATCTATATATGGGTGATTTAGCATGACACGATATAGCGGATGGTTACAAACGAAATATACTAAGATTATACATATCGAGAGCATTCATTATAAAGCCCTGTAATTTAATACGAAGCTTTATAATGTATCCGCTATAGCTCTAATCTTTTACTAAGCTGTGCCATATCGTCGCTTAATTTGCTTTCAACTACCTTGGCATATATTTGAGTGGTAGTAAGTTTACTATGCCCTAACAATTTACTTACCGTTTCTATTGGTACGCCGTTGGTCAATGTTACCGTAGTTGCGAAGGTGTGTCTAGCAATATGAAACGTTAGCGGTTTAGTAATGTCGCATGTATCAGCTATCTCCTTTAAATAGCTGTTCAATTTCTGATTGCTTAATGTTGGCAATACCTTGCGTTCGGCAAGTGCCTGTGGATGGCCTTTGTATTTTTCTACAATAGCCAATGCCTTCGGTAGTAAAGGTACTTTAACAGGCTCGTTGGTCTTTTGCCTGTTGGTCATAATCCAAATGTTATTTTTGGACTTTTCTATAAGATTGGCTGGTGTTAAATTAAATACGTCTATGTAGGCAAGTCCTGTGTAGCAACTAAAAACAAAAAGATCTTGAACTACCTGTAACCGTACAATGTTGAATTTCTTAGCTTCAATTCTTGCCAGTTCGTCTTTGGTTAAATATTCCCGTTCTACCTTATCAAATTTCAACTGGTAAGCGTGAAAGGGGTTGCGGTCTATCCATTCCAACCTTACAGCAAGATTAATCATCTTGCAAAACCTTTCAATATGTTTCATCAGGCCATTGTTATTTAGAGCTTTTTGGCCTTTCTCCGGCGTTCTGTTGCGCAGGTAGTACTCGAAGTCCGTAATAAACTTATAGCTTAATTCTGATAGGTATTTATCGCTGGTTTTAAAGCGCTCTTTGATGAACTCTTTAATATACTTCTGCGTAGTATAATAGTTTTTCATCGTGCCTGGCTCCAATAGCTGCCCTTGATCTGAATTATGATACTCCATTAATTTACATAATGTAAACTCCGCCTGATCGCCCCCGGTAACTTTTTCTTTTAAGAGTTCTGCGGTAATAAATTTTTTCTGCAATAAAAGCTGTTGGTAGCTGTCAATAATTCCGGCCTTGAATTGGTCAAGGTATTTATTCAGTTTAACGATTTCCTCCCGGCTTCCTTTGGCCATTCCTTTAGTAGCGTTCCAATTATTGTCCTCAATAGAACGTTTAACGGATATTTCAATACGCTTACCGTTTACTGTAATGCGGGCATAAATCGGTGATTTTCCCGCTTGGGTGGTCTTTTGCTTTTTAAGGTAAAAAGCAACGCCGAAGGTGTTGTTTGTGGTACTCATAGCTATTTCAATTAATAATTTACAAAAGCATGGTTTTGACCGATTTGATATATCCCTTGAAAAAGGGGCACCGATTTGATTAAAAAACAGGTATCAAATGGTATCAAAATAGGTCAAAATAAACTAATCAATTAATTGACTATCAATAGATTACAATGCTTTTGGTGACCCAAACCTAAGAATTTAAAATGGGTAACCGAATAGGTCTCATTTTCTTTGGTTTTACTTGAATAACTTGGGGTGGAATAAAACAAAAAACCCCTTAAATCATACGATTTAAGGGGTTTCGACTTCGATTGGTATCGCTTTAGTCGGGATGGCAGGATTCGAACCTGCGGCCTCCACATCCCAAATGTGGCGCGATACCGGGCTACGCTACATCCCGAAAGGGAACGCAAAGGTAAGCTTTAAAATTAGTGATGCAAATCTTTTTTAAAAAAGTTTTATCCGGCTTATTTAGCGCTTTAAAACCACCCATTTAGCTGTAAAATGCAAGATTAATTGACGGCTAAATTCCCGGCCTTATAAGTACCTGTGCAACAATTATATGACAGCAAAGCAACATTTGTATGACAATCACTTTTTGATTAAACATTCGCTGTAATTTCACATCTAATCCTGAACAGAATATTTATCGCTCATATACATCGTCTGATAGTTTATTCTTTTTACCGGCATCATCAATTAAACAGACATGAAAAAGGCATTACCTATATCAAGATCAGCAGCACTCGTCATCCTTTTAACCTGCATTTATAGCAATCTGTTAGCCCAAAAAATACAAACTGTGCAAGAAGGTAATCTATGGGCACCATCAACAGTAAAAATTGATGGTAAGCTTACCGAATGGGGAACCAGCTTACAGGCATATAATAAAACAGTTAAGCTGTGGTATACCATAGCCAATGATGATAAGAATATTTATCTCGCCATAAAATCAACTGATATGGATAACAACAATAAAATCTTAGCCGGTGGCATAAGCTTTATATTGAATACTGCCGGCAAAAAAAAGGATAAGGGCGCATTTAGTATTACCTACCCTGTTGTAAGCCATACAGGTGGCGGCGGGCGCGGAGGGCGGTCAAGAAGAGGCTTTGGGCAACAGGATACGCCGGATACAGCGTCTATCATCGCGCAGCAAAAGCAAACATTAGCTTCTGCCAAAGAGCTAAATGCTTTAGGCTTTAAAGATATTACCGATACCGTGATATCTGTTTATAACGAATACAGCATTAAAACAGTAGCTAACATTGATGACAAAGGCGTTTTTGTTTACGAATTAGCTATCCCGTTAGCACTGCTGGGTGTTGCTCCCGGCGATCAGAAAGAGATAGCCTATGACATTAAAGTTAATGGTTTACAGCTTGGCGGCAACAGCATCAGTATAGGCGGAGGAGGCACCCGGCTTAGCACTGGCGGAGGCGGCTACGGCGGCGGATTTGGTGGCGGTGGCGGCCCAACTTTTGGAGGCGGAAAGAGTTCAGATGCATCAGACATGATGAGCCCCACAGATTTTTGGGGTAAATACGTACTTGCTATAAAACCAGCAACTAACTAAGTAATCGGCATATGAAAAAAATATACTTTTTACTGGTGATATTACTAACGGCCCAAACATTGTTTGCCCAGCGTGGTGGCGGGCGAAGCAGTGGGACAAGAGGATCTACAACTCCGCTCCTACCACCCATTGCACTTAGGGAAGTAAGCGGCATTGTAAAGGATTCGTCCGACAATACAGTTATCGGCGCTATCATCACCTTAAAATCAAAAACTGATACCTTACGTACAGCCACTAATAATGATGGGGTGTTTGTGCTGAAAAATGTAAAGGCGGCAACCTTTGTGCTTACTATTTCTGAGATCGGCTTTGCAACTACAACCCGCAAATATCTTAATAATGATGCGGTTAAACATATTGTGCTGGACCCCATCATACTTAAGCCGGAAAACAACATGCTTAAAACGGTGAACATAAACGGCACCCCAAGCATAACCTATAAAACAGATACTGTTGAGTACAAAGCCAGTGATTATAAAGTACGCGAGAATGCTACGGTTGACGAATTACTGAAGAAAATGGAAGGCATGGAAGTGGGATCAGACGGTACATTAACCCACCAGGGGCAACAGGTGATGAAAGCACGATTAAATGGCAAAGATTATGCGGGCGGCAACGTGGCACAAGCCATACAAACCCTGCCTGCCGATATAGTTGAAAAGATACAGATAGTTGATGATTATGGCGATGAGGCGGCACGTACAGGCGTTAAAGACGGCAATCCGCAAAAGGTGCTGAACATTACCACCCGTGCCGACAGATCAGTTGGCAATATTGCCCGCCTTACCGCTGGGGAAGGCAGCGATAGCCGGTATGACGACCGTATTTTTGGTCAGCGTATTGATGCCAACCAGCAGATTGGTGTAATTGCCAATTTCCGCAATACAGTTAACGGTGTAGCAAGCACGGGCCTTAATGGTGCCAGCAATGGCTCCTTAGGTAGCCAAAGCAGCAGCGGCGGCAGTGGCGGCACTACAAAAGCCGGCGGACCGGCTTTCAATTATCGCGACGACTGGGGCAAAAAGATAGAGGTGAACATGAGTTATACTTATACTTACAATGATGTTTATTCTATTAATAACAGCGTGGGTAAGCAATATAGCTCATTAGGTAACACCAATTTCACCAACAACAGTACCGGCAATAATAACAGCAAAAGCCATACGGCCAGTTTTGATATGGAGTATAATATCGATAGCGCCAATTACCTTCGTTTTACGCCAACATATAGCTTTTCGGGTACAAACAGCGATAATCTATCGCAGTATTACCAAACCGGGGTAATTAACCAAACGTCTCTTAATAACAGCGGCAGCAATTCTTCATCACCTACTTATGGCGCAGTGCTGTTTTATCAGCATATATTTAAAAAGAAACGCAGGAACATCTCGATGCAATTAAGCTATACGCATTCCGACCAACAAACGTTTAGCACGCAGGCCGATAGCATACTTTACTACAGAGATTCTATTACTACAGCCACTCCATTCCTGGATTCGCTGGTCCACCGGGTTATTCAGCGTGGGAGTTTAACAAATAGCTATCGCGCCAGTTTAACATACGTTGAGCCGGTAGGCCCGTTATCGCAACTGGAGTTTAATGCACAATATATTTACAGGGGATATAACAATAATGCGTATACCGATAACATCGATAGCCTGGGCCGCACTTTCCAGATTGATAGCTTAACCAATGTGTATCATTACTCCTTTTCCGAAACCCGCATCGCGTTAAATTACCGGATCAATAAACCTAATTACAGTTTATCGTTAGGTGTAACAGCCATCCCTACCCTTTTACAGGGTGAGCGGCAGGGCTACGCGGGAACAGTTGACCATTCCGACTTTAACTTGATCCCTATTTTCAGGTACATGTATATGTGGTCGCGGCAGGAAAGATTTTCTATAAATTATTCGGGCACGCCAACTGAGCCTACTTTTAACGAGCTGCAACCTTTTACCGATCTTACCAACCCGCAAAACCCGGTAATTGGTAACCCCAACCTTAAGCCATCATTCACGCATTCCATCAATGCCATTTATAACGATTATATAGCCAATTCGCAGTTCAATGTATCGGGAAATGTTAATGCATCGTTTGTTAATAACCAGGTAGTGACTAATAATATCCTTACGCCAACTATCGTTACCAAAAGAAACGCAGTAACCGGTGAAACCCTGCGTGATACCAGTTTAATACCTTATACACATTACACCAACCTCAACGGCGCTTATACCGTAAGTGGCAATTACAACATTGCCAAGCAATATGACGACCGCAAATACAACCTCGAACTGAATGGCAATGTAACCTATGGCCGCAATATAGCCATGAGTAATAATGTGGAGAGCTTCTCCTCTACCTGGCGTTTTAACGAGCGTTTTGGCCCGAGGATAGACCCTAACGACTGGCTGGAAATAAACCCTTATGTTTCGTACAACGTTACCACATCATCAAACAGTTTGCCCGATGCATTGGATAATAACACCAAAACACTTGCTTTAAGTGTTGATGGCAAGGTGTACTTTCTGCAAACCTGGATGATAGGTTACAGCGCCAGCAAAAACTATGTAACGGGCATCAGCTCAAACGTTACTAAAAACCCTTTTGTGGTGAATGCTTATTTCGAGAAAGAGTTTTTTAAGAAACGTAATGGCATCCTGAGCGTGCAATTCTTTGATATCCTCGACCAGAATAACTTCATTAACCGGGTAATTACCCCAACGGGATATACCGATACAAAGACAAACGCACTTAGCCGCTATGTAATGGTAAGCTTCAGGATGAACCTGCAACAATGGAGCGGGGCGCCTAAACGCCATGGCAAACTGATGCAACGCCGTGGTGATGGTAGTTTTATTGAGTGAGGTTAGGGGTTGGAGGTTAGTGATTATAGAATAGGTTTAATTTGGCGAGATGTTAGTAAAGTCATCCCTAACTAATCTCTAACCTGCAATCACTAATCTCTAATCACAAATCCCTATCTTTGCATCAATGTCTAAAAAGAAAAATAACTCTTCTGTTAAGCAGGTACTTACCCAAATGGTACTTGATGTGTTTGAACAGAATGGAAATACCCCACTGAACTACAAGCAGGTTTCGGCGAAGCTCAATGTGCGCGACCCGGAATCACGCGATATTATATTTGAAATTTTAAGAGAAGAAGCTAAAAAAGATACCCTTAAAGAACTCTCCCCTGGCAAGTTCCAACTCCTTGAACTTAAAACATTTGTTGAAGGTAAAGTTGACCTTACCAATGATGGCTCAGCCTTTATTGTTACCGATGATGAGTTTGAGAGCGATATATTTGTTGCCCCGCGCAAACTGCGCAATGCCCTTAACGGCGACCGTGTAAAGGTTTACGTTTATGCCAAAAGCAAGGGCAAACACAAGGAAGGCGAAGTAATTGAGATACTGCAGCGTGCAAAAACAGAGTTTACAGGTATTGTAAAACTCTCCGAGCGCTTTGCCTTCTTCATCCCCGACGACCGGAAGATGATGCACGACATCTTCATCCCCATGAATGATCTTAACGGTGCCAAAAACGGGATAAAAGCTGTAGCTGAAATTACCGACTGGCCCGCAGATGCAAAAAACCCAATAGGCCGCATCAAACATATTTTAGGCGCACAAGGCGAGAATGATACCGAGATGAACGCCATACTGGCTGAGTACGGTTTCCCACTATCCTTCCCTGCCGAAGTTGAGCATGAGGCCGAACAGATCCCCAATGAAATAAGCGAGCAGGAAATAGCCCGCAGGCGCGATTTCAGGGATGTATTGACTTTTACCATCGACCCGTTTGATGCAAAAGACTTTGATGATGCTATATCATTTAAATACCTGGATAATGGCAATTATGAGGTAGGTGTACATATTGCCGATGTATCGCATTACATAATCCCTGATTCTGCTTTGGATAAAGAGGCGTTGGACCGTGGCACATCAGTTTATTTGGTTGATAGGGTGATCCCGATGCTACCCGAGCGTTTATCGAACGGCTTATGTTCATTGCGACCTAAGGAAGATAAACTGACCTTCTCGGCAGTATTTGAGCTGGATGAAGATGCCTATATTGTTAACGAGTGGTATGGAAAAACCATCATCCACTCCGACAGGCGCTTTACTTACGAGGAAGTACAGGAGATCATAGAAAGTAAAGAAGGCGATCACGAAAAAGAAATAGCGCAACTAAACCAACTAGCCTACAAACTGCGCGACCGTAAATTTAAACACGGCGCTATCAGCTTTGAAACTACGGAAGTTAAGTTCAAGCTGGATGAAACCGGCAAACCTATCGGCGTTTATGTTAAAGAGCGCAAGGATGCCCATAAACTGATCGAGGATTTCATGCTGCTTGCTAACCGCAAAGTTGCCGAGTATGTGAGCAAAATGGGCAAGGGTAAGCATAAATTTACCTTTGTATACCGTGTGCATGATTCACCTAAACCGGAGGCACTGGCTAATTTCGCGCAGTTTGCTGCAAGGTTCGGATATAAGATCAACACAAAATCTGACAAGGAGACCGCAAAATCCCTCAACTATTTAATGGAGGATGTAGAGGGCAAAAAAGAGCAAAACGTGCTTACACACCTGGCTATCCGCTCTATGGCTAAGGCTATTTATACTACTAAATCATCAAGTCATTATGGTTTGGCGTTTGATCATTATACACACTTTACCTCGCCTATTCGCCGTTACCCGGATGTGATGGTACACAGGTTGCTATTCCATTATTTAAATGGCGGGCAGTCGGCCAATGCTGAGCATTATGAAAAACTATGCCAGCACAGCTCGCAAATGGAGAAAAAAGCTGCCGATGCCGAACGCGCGTCAGTTAAATACAAACAGGCTGAGTACCTGCGCGATCAGGTTGGTAACATCTTTAGCGGCGTGATATCGGGCGTTACCGAATGGGGTATGTATGTAGAGATCATCGAAAATAAATGCGAAGGCATGATACGCCTGCGTGATATCTCGGACGACTTTTATACCTTAGACGAGAAAAATTATGCTATCATCGGTCAGCGTAAAAAGAAGGTTTACCAATTGGGCGATGAGGTACAAATCAGGGTGAAGAACGTTGATCTTACCAAAAAACAAATTGATTTTTCATTAGTACAGGAATAGGCTATTGAGTGGATGATTATTGATTGAATGAGTGATTTAGTGAATGAGTGATTTTAAAATTCGCTCATTCACTAAATCACTCATTCACTAATTATAACACATTCACTAATTATAACACACATGAATAAACTTAGTGATTTACAGCAGATGATCAGCGATGCGGTTAATGAATTAACCTATCCTGAGCATCCTGGTCAGCTTTACGAACCTATAAGTTATATATTGTCATTGGGCGGCAAACGCATGCGCCCTGCCCTGCTGCTGATGGCCTGCGAGCTGTTCGGTGGCGACGTTACTAAGGCTATTTCGCCCGCATTGGCTATTGAGGTATTCCATAATTTCACACTCATGCATGATGATATTATGGATAATGCTCCCTTGCGTCGTGGCAAAACAACGGTACATGAAAAATGGAACCAGAATGTAGGTATCCTTTCCGGCGATGTGATGCTTATAGAAGGCTATAAACTGATGATGCAGGTTGATAACAGTATTTTGCGCCAGGTACTTGATATTTTTAACGAAACTGCCGTAGGTGTGTGCGAAGGTCAGCAGATTGATATGGAGTTTGAGCAGCAAAATAATGTGCGCATTGATGAATACATTAATATGATACGCCTTAAAACCGCCGTAGTGCTTGGTGGTGCGCTCAGGATCGGCGCGCTGATAGGTGGCGCCCCTGCAAAGGACGCGGCCCTGCTAAGCACCTTTGGTGAGCAATTGGGCATCGCCTTCCAATTACAGGATGATATACTGGATGTATACGGTGATCCTGAGAAATTTGGCAAACTGGTTGGTGGTGATATCATCTCCAACAAAAAAACATATCTGCTGATAAAAGCCCTTGAACTGGCAAAAGGCGAAGACGCTATTGAACTAAGTAACCTAATAAATGCCACTATTTTTGATAACACCGAAAAAGTTGCAGCCGTAACCCGCATATACAATTCATTGCAAATAAGGCAATACGCCGAAGAGGCCATGCAAACCTACGCCGACAACGCGTTTAATGCCCTCGAGCAGATCAATTTACCCGAAGACCACAAACAATACCTGCATGATTTTGCAGATGGTTTGCTGGTGAGGGAGAATTAGTATAGAGTACATTCTCTTCTCTTCCACTCTGTCATTTCCTTTAGATTAGCTTCAACAAAATAGTGATGGTTATTATTATTGTTGAAGCTTTCTTTTTGCTTCTTTTTCTTTGTTAATAACCTTGAATTTTGTGGATAAAGTTAACAGCGGTA
>Ga0302309_10000348_pt1 | contig 55483 bp, 47 predicted proteins | sample III_Palsa_N1_1_FD_200453 | JGI IMG/M metagenome (GOLD analysis project Ga0302309, IMG submission 200453) | Peat permafrost microbial communities from Stordalen Mire near Abisko, Sweden - III_Palsa_N1_1 | ecosystem: Environmental > Terrestrial > Soil > Palsa > Peat permafrost | place: Sweden...
AAATGCGGCGTTTCAACCAGGCCTATTTTCTCCTTTGCCCACGGATATTCGCCAAAATATTTTTCCTGTTCATGTATCGTTTTTACAAAAATATCCAGCAGGTGTTCGGCTTTATCAGCATGTTCATTTAACACATAAAATTGTATGGGTACATTATGGCCGTCGACGGTTGTATATGGCCTGGTAACCACTTTATAATCGCCCGCGTTAAAAATTATACTGTAATTATTAATGGTATATTTAGTTTGCCAATGGTAAGTTGCCTTGTCGCCGTGTTTGGCTACATTTTTTAACAAACCGGGGCCTGCAACAACCAATCCTTGCGGAACAGTGATGAACATATCGACCCCTTCATTGGGTTCATCCGAAGGATGGTCTTTACAAGGAAAATAAAGCTTACCTCCTGTACCTTCGGCGGTTATGGCTATCCACGGATGCCCGGTAGAGTCCGTCGTCCAGATAAAGCCGTCGTCCCATGGCGGATGAACGGCAACGTGGGGCTTTCCGCCGTAAATTACTTTTACTTCGGCACGCCCGGCAGGCAATTCAGCAGGCATGCTGATCCGTACCATATCGTTCTTGTGCTCAAAGTTCTCTGTTTTCCCATTCACTAAAACCTTGCTTACATTTAACGAATCGAGCAGATCAAAAAGCAATACATGTGTCGGCTCGGACATGATGACACTGATAGTAGTATAACCCTCGATACTTTTTTGTTTTGGGTCGACATCAAGGGCGATGGTATAATGCCTTACATCCATAATAGCCTGCTCGGGTTTTAACTTACCACCGGAAGTTAGTTTTTGTTGGGCATGTGCCTGCAGAATGATCAGTATCAGGAATAAGCCGAGAAGTTTTTTTATCATATGGTCAGGATTGAGCTAAATATATCGATTTCAGGAAAATTAAAGATTTGAAAATACAATTAGCAATATGTTTTTTTTAATTGTCCAAACTGAAATTTACAGGAATGACATACCTGCTGCGCACAGTTTTTCCATCTATTTTCCCAGGAATCCAGTTAGGTGAGAGCTTTATTACCCGCAATGCTTCGTTATCAAACAGTGGGTGAAGCCTTCGTATAACTTTGAAATTTGTTAATCTGCCGTCTTTCTCAACTACAAAAGATACCATGACTTTGCCTCGTACGTCAATCATTCTGGATTCATCTGGCCATTTCAAATTTTTCATCATAAATTTTTGATACGCTTTTGTACCGCCAGGGAACATTGGTTCGATTTCCGGCTCATTAAAAACGCCGTACTTGTCAGGCAACAATCCAGAATCATCATTAAATGGAACTGATGCCGGAACTGTAATCGTATTTTTAATCTTTACATTCTGCGCTTTTACGCAATTAAAAGATAGTATAAGTAATAGCAGTATCGTCCAGTATCTCTGCATTCTAATTAATTCAATTTTCCCTAACCAAAAGACTATCCGCAAAAGCATGCAAATATTGTTTGTGGGTTGCCGGCAGGCCGATCTGTTCCAGCGATGCAAAGGCTTTATCGGCATAGGTTTGCATAGCATTTTCGGCATATTGCCTTACCTGCAGGTCATTATAAATATCGGTTACCGCCTCAACTTTGGTGGTATTATCAAAATCTGTCGCAAATAATAATTCGGCCAATTGCGCAGCCTGCTCGTTTTTAGCCAATTCCTGCGCTTTTATTAACAAGTAGGTTTTTTTGTTGGAGATGATGTCGCCGCCAACCTGCTTACCGAATTTTTCGGGGTCGCCGTAAACATCCAGGATATCGTCCTGTAGCTGGAAGGCAATGCCCAGGTTTATACCGAACTCGCTCAACAAATCAGCATCCTTAGCCGGCGCGCCGCCTATCAGCGCACCTATTTTTAATGCCCCACCCAGTACTACGGCCGTTTTCAGGCGTATCATGTCCAGGTATTCGTCAATCGATACATTGTTTTGCGTTTCAAACTCCATATCAATCTGCTGTCCTTCGCAAACACCGATGGCAGTTTCGTTGAAGATGTTCATTACGGGCCGCAAAAGATGGTCTTCCACATGCATCATCAGCTCATAGCCCTTTACCAGCATCACATCTCCGGACAGGATAGCCACATTACGGTTCCATTTTTCATGTACGGTAGTTTTGCCGCGGCGAATGGGTGCATTGTCCATAATATCGTCGTGCATTAAAGTGAAGTTATGGAACACCTCGATGGCCAGCGCCGGGCCAATTGCCTTATTTACCTCACCGCCAAACAATTCGCAGGCCATCAGTAGCAAAGCAGGGCGCATTCGTTTGCCGCCAAGCGCCAGTATATAGCTTATCGGCTCGTAAAGTTGTCCGGGATATTCAGGGAATGATAGCTCGTTTACGGAATTGCCAATCAATTCCTGGAGATCGTTTAATGTAGTCATGTTTGGTTGAATGGTTGATTAGGTTGATTAGGTGAGTAGTTCGTTTTTTCAACCACTCACTTAATCAACCCCATCAACTTAATAAACTAATCCTGTACCAATGAAAAGTCAATCTGCTTTTTAGTAAGATCGACGTTTTTAACGCGTATTCTTACTTCATCGCCCAGTTGGTACACTTTCTTTTTACGCTGACCGATGATGGCATAATTTTTCTCGTCTAAAGTATAAAAATCATCCGAAATGTCGCGCAGGCGTATCATACCCTCGCATTTATTCTCTATGATTTCCACGTACATACCCCATTCGGTAACGCCGGATATTACCCCGCTGAACACCTGCCCAACCTGGTCGCGCAAATACTCGGCCTGTTTGTATTTAACTGATGCGCGTTCGGCATCAGCAGCTTTCTTTTCCATTTGCGAGCTGTGCTGGCACAGTTTCTCATAAAAATCGGCATTAGCAGATTGGCCTCCGTTAAGATAATGGAACAAGAGCCTGTGCACCATCACATCCGGGTAACGGCGTATAGGCGAGGTGAAATGCGTATAATGATCGAACGCCAAACCATAATGACTGCTCGATTTGGTGGTATAAATGGCCTTCGCCATAGAGCGGATAGCCAGTTGGGTAAGCACGTTCTGCTCCTTTTTGCCTTCTACATCCTCCATCAGGTAATTGAGCGACTTTGCCGTTTCCTTATCGGATTTGGTATTGATCTTATACCCAAAGCGAGCCGCAAATTGCGCAAAATTAGCCAACGCTTCAGGCTTTGGCGTGTCGTGTACACGGTAAACAAAGGTATATTTATGCTTGCCTTTACCCATTTTACTTACATGCTCGGCTACCTTGCGGTTGGCCAGCAGCATAAAGTCTTCTATTAGCTTGTGGGCATCCTTACGCTCTTTTACATACACGCCGATAGGCTTGCCGCGTTCATCCAGCTGAAACTTAACTTCAGTAGTTTCAAAGCTGATGGCGCCGTTTTTAAACTTGCGGTCGCGGAGTTTGTAGGCAAGGGCGTTCAGCTTTAATATCTCTTCGCTAAATTCACCGGCTTTATTTTCAATGATCTCCTGCACCTCCTCGTAAGTAAAGCGCCGGTTTGAATGGATAATGGTTTTCCCATACCATTCATTTACAATGTATGCCTCTTCATCCAGCTCAAAAACTGCCGAAAAACACAATTTATCTTCTTTGGGCCGTAGTGAACATAAACCGTTTGATAAGCGCTCCGGCAACATCGGTATCACCCTATCAACCAAATAAACGGATGTGCCCCTGTCCAACGCTTCCTTATCCAAAGCAGAATCTGGTATGATATAATGCGATACATCGGCAATATGGATACCTACTTCATAATTCCCATTCTCCAGTTTTTTGAATGATAGTGCATCATCGAAATCCTTTGCATCAAACGGGTCGATAGTAAAGGTTAAAACATCCCTAAAATCGCGGCGGCGGGCAATTTCCTGTGCGCTGATCTGGTCCGAAATACTTTCTGCATCATGTTCAACCTCTTTCGGGAACGACAGCGGGAAACCATATTCCGCCAGGATGGCGTTCATTTCGGTGTCATTCTCACCCTGTTCGCCTAAAATGTGTTTTATACGACCGATAGGGTTTTTCGCTCCGGCCGGCCAGTCGGTTATCTCTGCAACTGCCTTGATGCCGTTTTTTGCCCCGTTAAGATCGCCCAGCGGGATAAAAATATCGTGCATCATCTTGCGGTCGTCCGGGATGAAAAAAGCAAAACGGTCGTTCAGCTTAACAATACCTGTAAACTCCATTTTGGCGCGCTGCAATATCTCTATTACCTCGCCTTCCTTATGCTTGCCCTTGCTTTTGGCGTAAACATAAACCTTTACACGGTCGCCGTTAAGGGCATTACGCAGTTTGCGCGGGGCAACGAAAATATCGTTCTCAAACTCGTCATCGGTCACAATAAATGCGGAACCATCGTTGGTAAGGTCGACTTTCCCTTCAATAAAGGTCTTTAGCTCAAGCAACTGGAATTTGCCCGGTGAAATTTCTTTTAGTACTTCCTTAAAGCTTTCTTCCTTTAATATTTCGAGTATAACGTCGCGTGCTTCGGGGTCGCGCACGTTCAGCTTGGCCGAAACCTGTTTATAATTTAGCGGCGTGTTCCCGTTTTGCTCAAAAACATCCAGTACCATTTGGGTAAGTACCTGTTTTACCCCCGATGCGCTGCTTTTCTTTTTTGACATAGATAGAATTAAAGCGCAAAGATAGTGAATAGTGGTTGGAGATTAGTGATTAGTGATAGCGGTTGGATATAGCAATTATATTTTTCTGATTTTATTTTAGATTATAAAAGATTCCTGAATTTTGAAAACCTTACATTGACTTACGAAGTTTCAGAAACTTCGTAAGTCTGTTAATTGGCAATTTATTAAAAGCCCTCGCTAACAAATTTGCGAAGTTTTGGGAACTTCGCAAATTAATGCCTGATTTGCGATTGCCCGATTTGCTATGGTCTATGGACCATCATCTATCGACCAAAAAAATCACCTGCCCTGGTTCAAAGCATTAACCGCCTCGGCAGACGAAGCGAAAAAGCCTTTATAAAAATCAGCCGTCTGGCCAACGTGTACTTCGTAGGTGTTGGTTTCGAATGCATTCAGCAGGTCCTGTGCAACTACTTCGGGCGCTATTCCTTTTTCGCCGCCGATTTCTTTTGAAAATTCGGTATTTACCAGTGGCGGCATCAGCTCATAAACCTTTATTGGCGAACCGCTCTTTTCCAAAGTAAACCGCAATATTTGTGTATACGAACGCAATGCGGCTTTGCTGGCCGAATAGGTTGGAATAGTATAAGCCGGGGTTAATGCCAATATAGAAGTCACATTTACAATAGCGGCTTCAGGCTGTTTGCCAAGCACGGGGAGCAGCTTTTCGGTTAAACGTAATACCGAAAGGTAGTTGGTGAGTATCTCATCGCCGGCTTTTTCAAATACGCCTGCATCTTCGCCTAAATTATAAGCCGCAGCATTGCCCGCATTGTTGATAAGTACATCAAGCGTTGGGTAGTTAGCATTGATGTGGCTTACCAGTTTGTTTACATCCTCTGCTTTGGTAATATCTGCCGCAAAGTGGTCGACATTGGTGAGTTTGGCGGCGGCTTGTTTCAGCTTTGCTTCGCTCCTGCCGGTGATGATAACTTTACTGCCATTTTCACTGAATAATTTTGCGATCTCGAAACCGATACCGGAACCTCCGCCGGTGATCAGCACTGTTTTATTAGTTGTATTCATTTTAAATTGATTTTAATTTTTATTAAGATTTTAATTTTTAATGGTCGGATATGATCATTTTGCCTATTGGCTGCTTCTGCCTCTTCACTAAAAATAGCAAAGGCAGCGCAACGACAAACAGGCCGCCTATCAGCACAAAAGCATCAAGGTAGCTGAGTATGGATGTTTGCTGCACCACGTTCAAATTCAGCAGGCCGATAGCTTTCGCGTGGGCATCGAACAAAGTTGCGCCTTTCGACTGGAAATATTTGGTGTAGCCGCCGATGCGATCTGTCACCATTAAATTGCTGGCGGTAATATTGCTGAGCAGATCCGTACGGTGCACAGCCGACCGTTGTATATAGTAAGTATCAATAACCGATATGCCGAACGTACCGCCCAATTGCCGCATCATGTTATTTAATGCCGCGCCCTGCGGCACATCCTTTGCCGCCAGCGATGAAATGGCCAGCGCCGTTAATGGAACGGTAAGAAAAGCCATACCCAGCGCACGGAAAATGAGCGAATAAGTGATATAGGATGCTGAGGTATCCAGATCCATTTGCGACATGCGCCAGTTGAAAAAGATGAAACAAGCGAACCCGGCGGAAACAATAATTACCGGCGACACCCCCGCCTGCATCAGTTTACCGGATAACATCAGCGCCACGATAGCGAGTATGGCGCCGGGCAGCAACAACAGCCCGGTTTGCGTAGGGGTGAAATTCAGCAGGCGCTGGGCGATGACCGGTGTAAGGAATATGGACGTGAACATCCCTATCCCCGTCACAAAGGTGAGCACGGCAGCAATGCTGAGCGTTTTACTCCGGAGAACCCGCAGGTCAACCACCGGGTTATCTATTCTCAATTCCCATAGCACAAACCCCACCAGGCTGATTATCGAGATCACCGTGAACCAAAGAATATAGCCGGTAGAGAACCAATCTTCAGTTTCGCCGCGCTCCAGTACGGTTTGCAGGGTGCTTACGCCTATGGCAAGCAGGGCAATGCCCGTCCAGTCGATCTTTTTTGCCACAGCTTTAATCACAGGTTCCGTCAGCAGGAAATAACAGGAAACTGCGGCGGTAATACCTATCGGGATGTTAACATAAAATATCCAGGGCCATGAATAATTTTCGGTAATGAAACCGCCCAATGTAGGCCCGATAGTCGGACCAATAAATACGCCTATGCCGAATATGGCGGCGGCGGCGCCTTGTTTTTCCTTCGGAAAGACCTCAAATATCACCGCTTGCGAAACCGATAACAACGCACCGCCGCCCAGGCCCTGCAAAAAACGGAAGAACACCAGTGTCCATATACTATCAGCCTGCCCGCACATAAACGAACAAACCGTAAACAGGATAATCGACCCGATATAATAATTACGCCTGCCTAATTGGGTAGTTAAAAAGCTGGTTATGGGTATAATGATAACGTTGGCAATGGCATAAGAAGTTATTACCCAGGAGGTATCTTCCAAAGTTGCGCCCAGGTTGCCGCTCATGTGCGACAAGGCGACGTTTACGATAGTGGTGTCTATCAGTTCCATCACCGCAGCCAGCAGTACGGTGATGATAAGGAGTTTCTTCTTAAGTTCCATTTTATTTTATACCAATTGGTATATTTTAGTTCACGACGATATGTTATTTTTATCCCTGTAAAGCGGTGCAAGTTTACAATATAAAATATACCGAATGGTATTTTTTATGTCAAAAAAATATTAGGCTTTCATGTCATTTATCATCAGCTCCACGCTGTACATGATCTTATCGAGGCAGGCCTGGCTATTGGTAACCTTCGACATCATTACCGCGCCCTCGATCATGGCGATAATGGTTAGCGCAATGCGCGCATTATCAATACCTTGTTTAAATTCACCGGCATCAACGCCGGCCTGGATCAAATCCATAATGCCTTTTTTCCATTTTACTATGGCTTTGGCGGCGCGGTCTTTCAATAACAGGTTGGTATCGTCGGCTTCAACAGCGGTATTGAGTATGGGACAACCGCCGGTGGGGAAAAATGCTGAACGCGTGTACTGGTCGTACACCTGGGCATAAACCAGCAGCTTATCGCGGTAGGTTTTAGCAGCCTCAATACGCTGCCTGATCACGCCGCTCACCTTGCCGTAATTATAGTCGAACACGGCCAGCGCCACTTCCTCTTTATTGCTGAAGTTGCCGTATATGCTGCCTTTGGTTAACCCCGTGGCTTGGGTAATGTCGGACATTGACGTACCGGCATACCCCTTGGTGTTGAAAATGCCGGCAGTAGTTTCAATTATGAACTGGCGTGTGCGGTCGGCCTTTGATAGCTTGGTTTCCATAATACAAATATACCAATTGGTATTTAATTACAAAGTAATATTTAACAGATCCAGGCAATCGCTTTTAGAGATTTGCTGTAACTGCTTTTAGTTCCCCTCTGCGCCACCGCTAAAGCTACGGCGGCACGCGGTCGAGAGAGTAATAGCCTATGAAAAGACCGTAAAATTTCGAAGAGCTATTCCCTCCCGAGGGAGGGGTGCGGCTGGATGGGTGCAAAGGCAGGGAGGGGTTTAGTCCGCTATGCATGTTCAATAAACCCCTCCCTGCCCCTCCCCATGGGAGGGAATCGCACAGGGCCGAAGCTATTTCAACAAAATAACCCGGATTGTAAAACCAATATCATCTTGTTACATGTTTAAACATGCGATGGCTAAAAAGCAGATATTTGCCGCAATTAAATAGAAAAACAGGGATTAGCGAAGGCAAAACCACTCACTCATTCAACAACTCACTAACTACAACCACATGAAAGTTAAAATAATCACCTCAACAGTAAGGCCGGGCCGCAAAGGGCCGGTAATAGGCAAATGGGTAACCGAAGCAGCCGAAAAATTCGGCTTCGAAGCCGAACTGCTCGACCTGGGCGCAATTAACCTGCCCCTGATGGACGAAGCCGTTCACCCGATATTGAAACAATACGAGCATGAGCACACCAAGCAATGGAGCGCGAAAATTGAAGAAGCCGACGCCTTTATTTTTGTGACTGCCGAATACGACTACAACTACCCCGCCCCGCTAAAAAACGCGCTGGAATACTTAGTGCATGAATGGGCCTACAAACCATCAGGCATAGTAAGCTACTCTATCGGTCCATTCGCCGGTGTAAGGGCGGCAGTGCATTTAAAAGCCGACCTGATCTCCTTACGCAATATCGGTCTGGCCGAAATGGTGACCATACCATCATTCAACCAGTTCATTAACGAGGATGGCGATTTTATACCAAATGAACTGCTCGAAAAATCAGCCGAGGTGATGTTTACACAACTGAAACGCTGGGCTAAGGGGTTGAAGGCGATAAAGGAAGATCAGTAAATTAAATAGTATTTTATAATGGCGGGCGGGTTATTTTGGTAACCTGCCCGTTTTTTGTTGTGGCGGTTTGTTAATTTGGGCGTTGCCGCTGATAGAAGCGGCCGGGCTTTTTGCTCATACTACACGAGGCATTAGGCACTTGGCCGGTATACGCGCCAATCCCTAACGCGGGTCGGCGGTTCAATTCAAGCAAGTCACGAGAAGCATTTACACACAACCTTTCCCGTCATTCTCGCGCCAGTTCAGGGCTATGACATACGTGGCATCGTGCGCCAGTCTTCGGGGGGTCTCATCCAACATGCTAAGACAAGGCTAGCTTACAAGAAATTATAAAGCCCGCAATAGTGATACACTACCTATTTTGATACACTTGCTTCAATTGATTCACCCTCGGTTGAACAAAAAAAATGCCTATTGGGAAAAACCAAAATGCACAAAATGTAGAAAAGATATTGCTGGTTTCCACCCCGCGTTTTTTTTCAAAATTCACCAGGTTTTTTGAAACAAAATACATAAAGTAAAATTCAGAAGATATTAATAAAATTTGAAAGGGAACTAACCAATAGGGGAAAGAATTAGGGTCAGAGAACTGTTTATATATAACAACGGCAAAACAAATAAATGGATAAATAAAAGATATTTTAAACAGAAAAATTTCAAACAAGGAATTTGCATTAGTTTTACAAACAACATTTCCAATAGAGAATAACCAGGAATTGTATATGATACAATACCAAATTGTACCAAACCATAGCCAAAAATCGTTCAAATCCAATAAATTTATAACAATCCCCGGAAATAAAATTAATACGAGTAAATGCCAATGTTTAATTTCTATTAACTTATTCATTTTTCAATTGGTTGTTTATAAGTTACATCTCTCGAAGCTTCCAGCCCAAATAATGCGGCTAGGTTGAAGCCCACTGTGGTTTTATCAATAACGCTTTACTAACTGTTTTCCGTTACCCGGCATGTGGAGCATTAACCCAATGCTGGCGCACGCCTGCGGCGTGTGCTTTAACCACTTTGTTCGTTCGCTTGCTGTGCGAACAATGCGAACACTTACCGAACAAACGCCTTGGCAAAGGTTGCTATGGCACACGTGACACACGTGCGCCAGCCTTGGGGGCTACACAAGATAGTCATTCGTCAACGTATCAACGTATGCCTTCTTTCGTTCTGCAAATTTATAGAAAATATATTATTCAAAACGCTTGCTTTGTATGACAGTACCTCGCGCCAGTTCAGGGGATTAGCATCGACACTAGAACGCGACGCTTTTGGCCTGCCGGGCATTGTCGCGCCAGATTTTATTGCTCAAATCCTTAGCTTTGCTTTATGAACATCACGATAGCCACCGAAAACTGCACTTCTGAAAATTTCTATATAATAGAAGAACTGGCGGATAGTTCAGTTAAGCTAACCATTACCTATCCGAAAATTGTTACAGTACAATCCCGTAAAATACTTATCGATCAAGTAATCAATCAGATTCAGGCAGAGCTAAAGAAATTCAAATGGCTGATCTGCGGACCGGTACGACTCGATCTTGGTTGGTATCTTAATGCAATCGAACGGCAAGAAACCGATGCAATTGGAGATATCGACAATATAACCAAGCCAATTCAGGACGCCCTTTGCGGGCCAGATGGATTACTTGTTGATGATTCCCAGATTGGAGCATTGTACACATATTGGATGACACGTAATGACCTGCTGACTGATAATGTTTTGGTTATGAATCTGAAGTTTAGTAATGATGATACTTTAATGAAGAAAAATCTTTTTTTTATCCAGTACTATCAAGCTATTTGCCTCCCTGTTAATGTTGATTCTACAAAAGTTACAGATATGATAGCCGCAAACATAATCATTAAGAACCGTTTAGGATACCGAAAACTTGCGGATAAAATCAGGGAAGCAGGTGGAAATGCTGACATTCACCTCGTTCAATCAAACTATGATTTTCACCGAACACGGTTAAACGGATTTTCCGCCCAGATCACTTCGCTTGCTCAACTTAAACAAAAATGTAAAGCTGCAGGTCTTACATTAAGCGATTATTTCAATTTCTTTAGAAAAAAGACATCAAAACCCGACTAGCAGCAATGAAATGTGGTGGATTTTTCAAAGTAATAGATGGTAATAAGTAGTTTGGACAGGTGTTATACAGGAGATAAAAGACGAACACAGAATAATGAATACGCCGGCAGCCAATTAATGAACCCTGCTGGCTAGTAATCATAACTTTTTTGTCGCTATTTAAAAGTAACATCTAATAAAAACCTTTTTAGTTACTACCTTGAAAATTAATTTGGAATTCAACAAAAATTTAAAAAAACGCAAAAATGTCGAAGGATTTAGATAAAGAACTTCAAGAAGGTATATATGACAAAATATATCAATTTCAAAAGGTATATCAACCCAATACCCAAGATTCGCCAATTATCGATTTATGCGAGGATAAAAGCGACGGAAACTTACTTTATGATCCAGAATATCAAAGAAAATTTGTTTGGAGCGATGAAAAACAATCGTCTTTTATAGAAAGTATTTTATATGGTATCGACACGCCAATTATCTATTTTGTCGAAGCACAAACCAATGTAAACGGCTTTTCAAAACTTGTTAAAGAAGTTATCGACGGGAGACAAAGGCTTGAAACTATTTTTCGTTTTAAAAATAATGAGTTGAAATTAACTGGACTTAAAGAAAATTCCCCTTTATATGCGGAATTAAACGGAAACTTTTATAAGACCCTATTGCCCAAATTGCAAGCAGCCTTCAAGGGATATAGTATTAGAACCGTCACGTTTAAATTGGTCGACTCAAAAGTTGACATTGATACACAGCTAAAATTTAAATATCAGTTATTTCAAAGGTACAATTCTGGTCTTACTGCTTTAAATCAACAAGAACTTAGAAATTGCATTTATCATAAAAGCGATTTTTCTAAAATGTTTAAAGACGTTGCACAATGTGATATATTTCTCACCCTATGCCCTTATTTTGAAGATGACGTAAGAATGGCGGGAGTTGAATTTGTATCGTTATTATATTTCTTGACGCTTTTCGATCAATCAATTGAAATGTATGCCATTGAAAGCAAAAATCCCTTTATTGATAAGTGTTTTGAAAAAATTGACATGAAGGATCAAATTTATAATTTTGACATTTTTGATAGAGACAATAATCATCTTGAATTGTCTGCTGAGGACGAATTGGACCATGACGATGGCCAAATCGATGAAGAAATGGAAAGAAGTAAATTTTTCCTAAAAACTAAGCAGGTAATTATCGATACACTAAAAAAAATCTACGATATTTATGGAGAGCACCTCAAAAGTGTAAGGTCTGAACGATATTTAATTGAAGTACTTTATTATAATTTTTTCTTTAACAAGAAGATTAACAAAACGTTTGTGGCAGAACATGGAAAAGATTTAGGCGAATCAATTGATTTGCAAATATTAAAAAGAGAAAATTCTCCAAATCCGCCTGGGCAAGACTTCAATCTCACAGATTGCTTTATTGAAAAAGTAGCACACACCGCGAGAATAAGATATAAATTCTCTGAACTTGAGAAGATTATAAATAGTTATTTTACAAACTAACTTAATGGAAAATAATTCAAAATCTGACGATAAGGAATTAGAGATTGACTCTTCACTTTTGGCTTTAAAGAAAGGGAATAGCACTGACTTTAGAATTAAAACTTTTATAAGGTTTTATCAAGAGGGGAACTTGAATTTACGACCCAGTTACCAACGAAATGAAGTGATTAATCAAAATAAAGCCAGTGGAATTATAGAAAGTGCAATTCTCGGCATTCCATTACCTCCGATATATCTTTTTATGGATAATGAAGGAAAGTATGAAGTTATAGATGGCCAACAAAGACTTTTGTCATTTCTTGGTTTTTTAAACGTCCTAGAAAAATCGTTGAAAACAAAATTGAACGGATTTCAGCTCCGTGGATTAAAGATTCTGTCCAACTTAAACGGAAAAATCACACAAAGCAAAGAGTTTACTATTTTTTTAAATGCCAAAGTTCGCGATTTCACGATAAAAACAATTGTTTTCGAAGAAGAGAAAGGGTTTGAACCTAGGCTTAAGTATGAGATATTCGAACGATTAAATAAAAATCCATATCCAATTAAACCAAATAGTTTCGAATTATGGAACTGCATTTATTTGAGTAATTACACCAGAATGATAAAAGATATCGCGGGTGAACCGCTATTTATAGATTTAATAGCACGAAAAAGAAGCAAGGAGAAGGATTTGCGAATGGACAATGAAAATGATATTTTAAGACATATTGTGCTCGCCGAAAAGTACCCAACAATGTCTTATAAGAAAGACTTTTCAAAAAAATATTTACACGATTCAGTTGAATATCATTTTAAGCACAAAACTTCTATAAAAGACCTCGCCCCGATAAAAAAAGGATTTTTGGACACATTAAATAAAGTTAAGCTAATTTTTGGCAATAGAGAAACAATCGCCCACGTTGTAAATTCAGAGAAGAGTAACCTTAATCTTACACAACTCGATATTATCCTTATAACTTTTGCCGGCGAGAATATTAAATTTTTACAAAAATATTCGGATGAGTTGCTTGAGCAGATAAAATCGTTTTTCAGCGACGTCGATAATCGAATAATTATCCAAAATTCAAAAAGAGGAAAAAACAAATCAGCGTTTACTCTTAAAGATAGGGTTGAATATTTCCAGGGTAAAACATTTGAATTTATTAGAAAAAAATATGGGATAATTGATTCTGAAAGGATCAATATTAGAAGCCATGTTTTGATTGAAAGACTACTAAAAAAACAAAATAATAAATGTCCATATTGCAAAAATATCATTAAGCCAACCGATGAAACTCATATTGACCATTGGCAATCTTTAAGTGAATTTGGCACTAATGACGAAGACAATCTTTGTGTCTTACATATTCAATGCAATTTAGAAAAGGGTCCAAAAACTTTTATAAAATAATCGAAACAAGCAAATTATTAGAAAATCCCCCATGCCGCAAGCGTTTTTGGCTTAGGCTACCGCAAGCCTCCCGGCTTGTGGCCCGCGTTTAAGTAACCACCATCCCCAACGCTGGTGCGCGCGTGTCGCGCGTTCCTAACCCGTGTTCAGGTAACCAGCCAACCCACGTTAGGGATTGCAAGGGTTTAGCCACGGCGGCAAGGCCATGTGCGCGGGTTGCCGGGCCGGAGCGCAGCGCAGCCCTGGAAAGCCCGGCCCCCGCTTCTACCGGCGGGGGAAACGCCCAAATCATTCCACAATATTTCATTAAACTAAGTCGGGCGGAGCCCTGATTTTCATCGGAGGATTTAAGAGTGCTGCGCTAACGCTTAAACCAGGGTGTGTTCAAAGAATGAAAGCAAATCACAACTAAAGACGGTTCCGCATATTGTTGTAAAAACAGCGGCCGTAAAATCTCAGTTTTTTTTTGAGTTTAATGGTTTGAAAAAAGCCTGGGGTAATCCGGGCTTTTTTTTTAAAATATTTTAAAATAAGTTTGGATATAAGTAGCAAATATGCTACCTTTAAATGTGAAAAGCAAGGAAGTTATCAAACTGCTTAAAAAGGATGGATGGTTCGAGGTAACCCAAAAAGGAAGCCATTTACAGCTTAAACATCCTTCAAAAGCAGGGAAAGTAACCGTTCCGGTTCATTCGGGTGATATTCCCATCGGGACATTAGACTCGATTTTAAAACAGGCAGGGCTAAAATAGCCTCCTGGTTTACATGATAACAGTTTCCAAAACTTTAAATTGGCGTTAGTCTGCGTGAAAGCTGTTTATTATTTGCCGCGTTTCCTAATTTTCCCGGGGAACATACCAGGCCAGGCATGCGGAAAAAAAATTATATGCAGAGGGTAGAACTCATCGTTGAGAAGAGCGAAAAAAAATTATGGGGAAGGGTTACCTATAATGAGAATCTTATTGCTGATGAAGCTGATTCTTTTGAAGAGCTGGAGACAAAATTTCGCATCTTATTAAAAGATTTTGAAAATTTGGAAAGCATTTCTTTTGATGTGCGATTTGATGTAAACGCATTATTTGATCACTTTGATTTTATTAACGTATCAAAATTTGCGAAATACGCCGGTATTAATGCCGGTTTAATGCGTCAATATGCATCAGGTGTGAAGCATCCGCGTAAGGAACAGGCGGAAAAGATCGAATCAGCATTGCACCGATTTTCTAAGGAAGCGGCTAAAACATCCATTTTAGCTGCTTAAGGCCCGTAACCTATTTTTTCAAAAGGCCGCATTTAATAGATGCGGCCTTTTTATTTTGCTTGTTCTTTTATATGTAATGCTCAGCGTAGTTATTTGCTGCATGCAGTTAAATCAAATTTATCATGGCGTTGTTCCAAATATCAGTTGTTCAAAAGAATGAAAGCAAATTACATGTGTACTGACATTTATTTGTCAGTGTAGCTTTTGTATACTTCGTATACTTGTATTCGTAGCTACAATGCTACAAAAAAGGGCATATTTAAGGCTTTTTTAAGAAAAAGCTGCCTCCTTAATGAAGTGATTTTTTATAAAAAATTGCTGAAAATCATTGTTTTTTTACAAAAACCGGCCTGTTAACCAGGCTAATTTTATACAATTCCGCCGCATAAAAAACGCCCCGCTGTAAATAAACGGGGCGTTTCAAGATATAATTGTTAATTTATTTTACTGGTTCGAAGGTGCATTTGGTGCAGCCGATGATTTACCGATCAACGACATAAACTGGTCGAGTTTTGGTGTAATGATGATCTGTGTACGGCGGTTTTGTGATTTGCCGTCATCAGTGCTGTTATCAGCTATCGGGTTATATTCACCGCGACCACCGGCAGTTAATCGCTTAGGATCGACATTGTAGGTGTTTTGCAAAACCTGCACAACGGATGATGCCCTTAAAGCGCTCAAATCCCAATTGTTACGAATATTGGGCATTTTTACGGGCACGTTGTCGGTGTTGCCTTCAACCAATACATCATAAGTTGAGTAGTCGTTAATGATCTTCGCTACCTTACTTAAAATGCTCGCTGCATTACCTGATACCTGGTAACTGCCTGATTGGTATAGCATATTATCAGCCAGTGAAATATAAACCACACCTTTAAGCACCTTCACATCTACATCCTTTGTTTCATCCGGGGTTAATGAGCGGGTAAGGTTGTTTGTTAAAACCTGGTTAAGCGAGTCGCTCTTGTTCTTCAAATCAACCAAATGACGAATATAAACATCGGAAGCGCTGATCTGGTCGGCCAGCTTGGCTATGTTAACATTGCCCTGGCTACTGCCTGCCAAACATTTATCCAGCGATGCCTGCAAAGCTGCTGCATTGGCTTTTGCAGTTTGTAACTGCTCGTCCAGGCTTTGTACACGGTCGCGGGCTCCGTTAAGGTCACGCTGGGTAACTAAATAGCTTTGGTAAAGGTTGCGGTTGGTGTCTTGCAATTTGTTGTAATTGTCCTGTAGTGCGGCATATTGTTTTTTGCTCACACAACTTGTAAATGCGGCCGCCAAAAAGAGTAACGGCAGAATTATTTTAGCTTTCATGGGATTGTAATTAACTATTGATGCCATATCCATTTATGGTCATCAGGTATTAACAAAAAAACGGGCAGAAGGTTTATAATATTACGCTTATGGAAATTATGAATATATAATTCATACTTGCTTCATAAAGGCAATTGAATTTATGAATATCACAACCAATGCTAATATGATACAATCCCTTGCATACATATTATAAAAACGGCAGCATCTCTTCAGATAAATTTGTTACCAATCAATAAATCTGATCAGCTTATTATTTAACGGTCATTTACAGCATTACAGGCAATAATTGCTTGTTTTCGCAGATATTATCATGAAGTAAATGCTGACAAACGCGGCCGGATAATTATAATGGAGAGAATAACAGCAAAATATTATATAGAAACCCCATACCCGCTTGAAAAGGCGGCGCAGGTTTTAGCAGGGGAGCAATCATCAGGCACTTTTGTGGCGGTGCCGGGCGAAACAGAGGAATTGAAGGCCCGTTTTGCCGCGCGGGTTGAGCAAATCATCCCGTTGGAAACAGTAAAAACACCTGCTATACCCGGTGCGCAAACAAAGGAAGGTTTATATCATCGTGCCAATATTGAAGTCTCCTGGTCGATTGAAAATTTCGGTTATAACCTGCCTGTTTTGATCTCGACTTTGCAGGGCAATCTTTACGAGCTGACACAATTTACAGGCTTAAAATTGATGGATATAGACCTGTCCCCATCCTACGGCGACCATTTCCGGGGGCCGGCTTTCGGCATTGAGGGCTCGAGGAAAAGCACAGGCGTACGGGGCCGTCCGCTGATAGGCACTATCATCAAACCCAGCATCGGTATGCCGCCTGAAAAAACGGCTGATTTGGTAAAAACACTGGCCGAAGCGGGTATCGACTTTGTTAAGGATGATGAGCTGATGTCGTCGTCAGCCAATTCTAAATTTGAAGACAGGGTTGATGCCATTATGCACGTGATCAATGCTCATGCTGATAAAACAGGCAAAAAAGTAATGTATGCCTTTAACCTGAGTGATGAGATCGACAGCATGCTCTATCGATATGAATATATAGTAAAAGCAGGTGGCACCTGTGCTATGGTGAGTTTGAACAGCGTAGGACTATCGGGCGCAAAAAAAATATGCGATGCCGGCGAACTGGTTATTCACGGACACCGCAACGGCTGGGGAATGCTCAACAGGCACCCGTTGCTGGGTATAGAGTTTCCGGCTTATCAAAAATTATGGCGACTGGCCGGGGTAGACCAAATTCATGTGAATGGTATTCAGAATAAATTCTGGGAATCGGACGATTCGGTTGTGCGGTCGATTGAAGTATGCCTTACGCCTTTATTCAATAGCAAAACCGTATTACCGGTGGTATCCTCCGGCCAATGGGGCGGGCAGGCATTTGAAACTTATCGCCGTACAAAAACAACCGACCTGCTTTATATGGCAGGCGGTGGTATTATGGCACATCCTGACGGCCCGGCGGGCGGCGTGGTTGCATTACAGCAAGCCTGGGAGGGTGCGGTTAAAGGGCTAACATTAGAACAGGCAGCACAGGAATATTCGGAATTCGGAAAATCGGTACAAAAATTTGGAAATAAGCAATGACGGGCAGCAGCGACCTTTTACTGGCTTATTATGGCGATGACTTCACCGGGTCGACTGATGCGCTGGAATTTTTAACCCGCGCCGGTATAAAAACGGTGCTTTTTATTGCGCCGCCAACGCCTGAGCAGTTAGGTAAATATCAAGGGTTGCAAGCCATCGGTGTAGCCGGTATGACACGCGCCATGCCGCCGGATGAAATGCTGCAAACGCTCCAACCCGCTTTTGAGGCTTTGCGCGGATTAGGCGCAAGGCATGTACACTATAAAGTTTGTTCTACATTTGATTCTTCACCGCAAATAGGGAGCATTGGTAAAGCTATCGATATTGGGGCCGGAGTATTTCAGAATAAAATCATTCCATTATTGGTAGGTGCGCCTGTGCTTGGCCGATATTGTACCTTCGGCAACCTGTATGCACGTATGGGTATTGGCAGCGCCGGGCAGATATTCCGGCTCGACCGACATCCATCAATGAGCAAACACCCGGTAACGCCCGCGCACGAGAGCGACCTGCGTTTACATTTATCTCTACAAACAGCTAAAAAAACCGGGCTGATCGATATCCTTCAAATTGAAGAAAATCCGGCTAAAACTGCCGATAAAATCATCGTGTTAGCAAAAGAAGGATTTGAAATCATATTATTTGATGCATTGTACGCCGATCAGATGCCTGTTATCGGCGAACTAATCGATGGGTGTGTTGATGACAAACCGCTGTTTTCCGTTGGATCTTCGGGCATTGAGATGGCTTTGGGCGCTTATTGGAATATGGAAGGATTGTTCAAGCCGCAACTGCACTGGCCCAATGCCGGAGAAGTTGAACAATTGCTGGTATTATCAGGCAGTTGTTCACCTGTTACCTCTGCGCAGATAGACCATGCGCTTGAACAGGGTTTTGCCGGGATCGCCATTGACACTGCGGCAATTGCGCAAAACAACTGCATGGAAATTAGCGGCTATGTATCCCTGGCTGTTAACTTGCTTTCGACGGGAAAAAACGTAATCATCCATACCAGTCGCGGCGTAAATGATGGGCGTATTAGCGAAACCAGTCAACTATTAACAGCAAAAGGCCTTGATCAGCAGCAAATAAACGCGGAAACATCCCGGTTATACGGGACAGTTTTGGGCCAAATCGGCAGGCAGGTAGCTGAAAGTAAAGTTATTAAACGAATAGTAATAACAGGTGGCGATACGTCGAGCTATGCAGCCCGTGCTATGGGTATTGAGGCGGTTGAGATGATAGCGCCGCTTGCCCCGGGCGCGCCGCTTTGCAGGGCTTATGCTCCCAACTCACCAGTTGATGGCTTGGAACTGAACTTTAAAGGCGGCCAGGTAGGCGCCGAAAACTATTTTGAAGCGGTATTGCAGGGAACGATGGACATTAAAAATAAAACAACATTAAAACCATGAAAGCAAAGACATTAGGGCTTATCCATACATCAGCAACACTCATACCTGTTTTTCAGCAGCTATGCAAAGAATATTTGCCGGGCGTAAACACCTTTAATATTGTTGACGATAGCCTGGTGAGAAACATCAGGGAGCGCGGAGAGGTTACGCCGGCTATTTTTAAACGTGTGGCCGATTATGTGTCTTCTGCCGAAGATTCGGGGGCAGATTATATCCTCGTTACCTGTTCTTCTATAGGCGCACCGGTTGAAGCCGCTGCTGAGAACGCCGGTGTGCTTGTATTGCGTGTCGACCAGCCAATGGCCGATCTTGCTGTACAAACCGGTAAGCACATTGGCGTAATAGCAACCTTGCAAACCACGCTGCAACCCACCAGCGACCTGGTTAAACGCCGCGCTGCACTGGTGGGCAAGGAAATAGAACTTACATCAACCGTAGTGGAAGGTGCATTTGATGCTTTGATGAACGGCGATGCATCCAAACACGATGAACTGGTTGCCGATGCCCTTCGCAAACTTTCAAAAGAAGTGGACGTGATCCTGCTGGCACAAGCCTCTATGGCCCGCGTTGTTGATGCGCTTAGCGAAGCAGATAAAACGGTCCCAATAGTCGCCAGCCCGCCAACGGCTATAAAATACCTGGCTTCTTTAATGAACTGACAGATGAAACTATTGCAAAAGTTGATTTTGGGGATAAGCATTCTATCGGCAGTAGTACTGCTGATAGGCATAATAATCGGCAAGGATGTTGTCTGGCAACCTTCGGCGGTATTGTTTGCTGTTTCTTTTGCAATAGGTATCGGTTCGGTAAAAGCATTGAAAAATTACCAGTACACAGCATGGATAATAGTTGCTGTAGTTGCCGCCATGATATACCCGAATGCCTTTTTAAAATGGGGCAACGTCGACCTGCGTAATAAGTGGCTAATACTGGTAGTGGTTCAATTGGTGATGTTCGGCATGGGCATCCAGATGAGCATCCGCGATTTTTCTGGTGTTTCCAGCACAGGTAAAGGTGTTTTGATCGGCCTCGCCTGCCATTTCTCCATAATGCCGCTGGTAGGTTACCTGCTAACCCGTATTTTTCATTTCGAGCCGGAAATAGCAGCGGGAATCATTCTTATCGGTTCCTGTTCAAGCGGATTGGCCTCAAATGTTATGGTTTATTTGGCGCGGGCCAATCTCGTGCTATCTGTAACCGTAACCGCAATGGCCACGCTTGTTGCACCATTTCTTACGCCATTGCTCATGCACCTGCTGGCAAACACGCTCATATCTGTAAAATTTGTGGCTATGATGATGGAGATCATCCGCATCGTAATCGTGCCGATAGGCGCCGCGCTGTTGCATGATTATTTAAAACGGGCATCACCTCAAGGCAAACGCAATACGCTTTTTATAGCTTTATTTTGCATTATATGGCTGATATGCCAGCCTGCATTTATGTGGAATATATTTGCCGCACATTTTTCCGATTCGGCGTTACAATCCGCTTCGGTGTTCAACTTCTTTACCGGGGCATTCCTGGTCGGGGCGGGTTATCACCTGCTTTATTTAAAAGTGCGCGATATTGATAAATATATCCCCTACTTATCCATGTTCGGCATTGTATATTTTACCACGGTAACCACAGCTGCCGGCCGCGATAATTTGCTGCATGTTGGCCTGGTATTGTTTTTTGCAGCGGTTATTCATAACAGCGCCGGGTATTTCTTCGGTTACTGGCTAAGCCGGTTGCTTAAGCTCGATAAAAACTCAGCCCGAACCATCGCTTTCGAGGTCGGCTTGCAAAACGGCGGCATGGCCTCGGGGCTTGCAGGTACTATGGGCAAACTGGCTACCGTAGGGCTTGCAGCCGCTATATTCAGTCCGTGGATGAATGTTTCGGGTTCTGTTTTGGCAAACTATTGGCGAAGACACCCTATAGAACAAACACGCCCCGAAAGAGAGGACATTCCCACACAGAAACAATTGCTGGCAGAACCTGCTAAGGCTTAACCGCCCAGGCCAACCCATCTGACCCACGTACAGCTATGTGCCCGGTAACCGTTAAAGTTTTTAAGTCGACGACAGCCACATAGTCATCGGCTGTACAACCGATGAATGCGCGTGAGCCATCTTCGTCAACCAAAATACCTGCTGCGCCGCGGCCGGTGTTTATACGTTTTATTTCCTTGTGTGTAATGGTATTATAAATAAACAGGTCGCCGGTGCGGAGGCTTGAGATGAGCACCAGTTTACCATCAGGCGTAAATTTCAACCGGTTAGCGCCATTTACTTTTGCATCAATTGTGGTGGAAACTTGTTTGGCAGCTATATTGATAATGGTGATAGTCCCATCCTCTGCTCCGGCTGTCCATAACTCCCGTCCGTCAGGTGATACATCAAAACCTTCCGAACCTTTGCCAACCGGGATTAAGGTTTGCACCCAATCCTGGTGAGGCTGAGGTATAAAACCACCGGGGCCGCCTTGACCGGGCGGAGGTGGCTGCTGGCCATTCGGTGGTGGCGGAAATCCGCCGGGGCCACCCGGGCCGCCATTGGGCTTAACCAGGCTATCTGTTAAAATGCTAACCGTTGCCGATGCGACATTAGTAGTATAAACCTGTTTTGCGCCGGGCGCTACATATATCATGTGTGTCCTGTTCTGCCCGGTGCCTAAACACCAGTCGAACTTTCCGGTTGCCGGGTCATAACGTCCGACTAATTTTGCCCCTTCGGCAGTGAACCAAACTTTTCCTTCGGCAAAGGCCAGCCCATGCAGGCCAATCAGCGGCTTGCTGTCAATAGCTGGCAGTGCCTTTTGCGCCACCAGGTCTATCACGTCCAATTCATGCAAACTGCCGCCGCCATAATTGGAAACATAAGCTATCTTTCCATCAGCGGATGCTATCACTTCATGCGGATCGGGCCCTACCGGCACTTTTGCAACGATATTCAACGTAACCGGATCGATGATCGCCAAAACATGGTCGCTTTTTGAAAGAGCGAGCAGGTAGTGCGATGATGCAGATTGTGCAGCAGACTTTGTTGCAGGCAAAATTGAAGCTATTAATAACAATACAACAATAGTTAGCCGAAAGGATATAAGGTTTTTGTAATTTCCAATGGTTTTCATAAAGTTCTATTTAACAGAAATTTTATTGAAACAAATATAGCCAACACTACATAGGTTTCTTCATTACTTGAGGATGAATAGACGAAGGGCAGGCGATAACCGTCAGGCAGCCGTTTTTCACCGATGAAGCGCCAATAAAATCCCCCATCATCCTAAAACAACCTTTTATTGCCTTATATATACCATTGGTCTATGATCCTTTACCTGCCGTCGATTTCATTTTTCAGACCGCGTAAATGGCTGTTCCTTTGGACATTGAAATTTAAATAAGTATTCACAACAAGATATTAAAACCATGAAAAAAACAATTTTAACAGCAGCAATCGCCATCTCATCATTGCTTGGCATTAGCAAAACCACTTATGCAAAAAATCTTAATAACGCAGAAGTAACTACGGTGCTCAATGACGCGAGCACCTTTAGCGAAATTGAAGTACACGGCAACGTACAAGTGTACCTAACCAGCGGCACGACAAATAAAGTAAAGGTTTACGACAACTATTATGCAAAGGATGCGCTGGTACAAAGCGATAACGGCGTGTTAAGGATCACCTCATATACTACTCATAAACTGGTAGTTTGGGTTACTGTTAACGACCTGTCGAAATTATCTGTTTTTGATAATGCCGAGGTAAAATCATTTGGCAAACTTTCAGCTATCGATATTAATGTGGATCTCCACAACCAGGCCCTCGTACAGTTGGATATGGACGCCTACTCGGCCTCATTCAAATTAACCGGCCGCGCAAAGGCCGATCTGAGCGGTTCTGTGGAATACGCCACCTTGCAACATGCCCGGTCGTCATACCTGAATATTTCAGAATTTACAGCAACTAACCTGGTACAAAAGGTAAAAGTCAGACCAGTAGCTGATCAACAGCCTGCTGAGCTGGCTTCGCTGTAATTTATATTGAAATTGATATTGGATATAAGGGAACTGCAAATAAAGTAGTTCCCTGTTCTGGCTTTTTTAGCCAAGAAATCAAGCTGTATAAAAAGTGAAATTAAAAGGGGATGATAAGAAATTATATTTTGCATTATAAAAACTCTGTGCCTCTCTGTGCAACGTCATTAAGTTAAGCTAAAATGCAGTTACCCTCTATCTCGCGCAGCGGCCAGCGAAGCGTCGCAGGGGTGAGTAAACGTAGCGCGACAGGTAACGAAGCGATAAATCACCAAGAAAGCTCTCTGTGCCTTCTTCGTGACCTCGGTGGTAAAATTTAACCACAAAGGACACTGAGACAGAAGCACAGAGAGCACTAAGGCAAATAATATTTGGTAACCCTTGGATAAAATTGACTTTTGAGACAGCCTCAACCTATCTCCTTCGACCCCTGTTTTGTTAATAAACTCTCATTCTTCAGGCATAGGTCATAATGCGCTTATTGTCATTAAACAAGCTGTTGGCGGTAGTCCTTTTATTAACTTAGTGGTACATTTCAATATAACGACCGTTAAAAGCTGGAATATCATGCTGCCAGTTAATTGGCGTACGGGATGGTGTACGTAACATAACATCATATGGAAAGACGCGAGTTTATTACAGCAACCGGGATAATCACTACAGCAATAGTTTTCCCTGTGTCGGCATATATACCGGCTATAGCCGACAAACGGATTAAAGCTATAATTTTTGACGGTTTCCCTATTTTTAGCCCTATTAATGTGTATAAATTGGCTTTGTCGCTGTTCCCTGAAAAAGGAAATGAACTTGTGGGCCAGTGGAGAACCAAACAGTTTGAGTATACATGGCTGAGGACTTTATCGGGCGATTACCAGGATTTTATTAAGGTAACCGAAGACGCGCTGGTTTATGCCGCAGCAGCAACCGGTACTGAAATAAATGCTGGGCAACGTAAGCAATTGATTGATGCATGGTACCAACTGGATGTATGGCATGAGGTTCCGGCCGTATTGCAACAGTTGAAGGATGCCGGTTACCGGCTGGGTATCCTGTCGAACTTTACACCACAAATGCTGAATGTTAATTCTGGTAATCATAACCTGTTATATTTTTTCGAGCATGTGATCAGTGTCGACCCTGTAAAAAAATACAAGCCCGCACCGGAAAGTTATCAGCTTGGTATAAAGGCGTTTAACCTGCAAAAAGAAGAAATACTATTTGTTCCCTTTGCGGGATGGGATGCTGCAGGCGCGAAACAGTTTGGCTACAAAACCTACTGGGTAAACCGCCTGCAAACGCCACCCGAAGAACTGGACGTTACAGCCGACGCTTCAGGAAAAGATTTGAATGACCTTGTCATCTATTTAACTACAAAAGCGGTTTCAGGATGAAAGTTTGACAGCCAGGGTTTAATAACCGGAATCTATCAGGCGATCAGCACAAATAATTAGGTCAAAATACTTTTTATTTGCGAAGGCGGGATTCTTTTTAAAAGAATACTATTTAAAATATCGATTTACAAATACCATGATTTCACTACATATCGTGGTGTTTTTCTCTAAATAATTTAACTCTGGCTTATGCACCAATTTCCCTGTTTTGAAAGCATAAAAAATATACATAGATTTATTAATCACTCCGGCTAAAGCGGTGTAGATATATATAATTAGCTTAAAATGGTAATTCCTAAGCTTCGCCCGGCGGTACACAACATGCAAACCTGGTTTGTCTTCATCTTCTGCCTGCTTTGTTCGCCGGTTTTCGCGCAGTATTACACGGTCAAAGATTCAGCCGCATTTCAAAGGGCATTAACGGCAAGTCGTTCCGATGCCGAACGTATCAATTATGAACTGGACCTTGCCGAATATTCTATCGAAAAACCGGGTAGCTTTAAGTTCGATATGGATAACGCCACCTTTTGGATAAACAAGGCCAAGCAACTCAATACGAAACTAAATTCTAAAGAAGCTGAGGCGCATATCCTGTATGAGGAAAGTGCTGTATTGCGGGCAAACGGGCCTTCGGCCGAAGGCACCCAAAAGCTCATGCAAGCTATAGCCATACTTAAAAGCTGTTCCGAAACTTGCTTACTGGCAGATGCGTACAGCGAATTAGCAGGCTGTTACGATGCATATGACCAACAGCAAGCCGCACCCAAAATAGCATATCTTAAAGAGGCGGTAAATTGTTATGAGCAATGCGGCAATAAACTGAAAGCCGGCCTAACGGCAGCGCGATTAGCTGAAATGTATGAAAAGGAAGGGAACTTTGAAATGACCATCAGTATGGCTAACCAGGTACTCGCGATTTATCAATCTATTCATTTCCCAAAAACGCAGGGCCTTTATTGTACACTTGGCGATGTTTATTATGACCGTTCTGACTTTTATGACGCCGTAAAATACTATTTGAAATCGTTACAGACCTCGTATGCCCAAGGCGAATTTTTATTGTCGCAAACAGGTGAAACCAGTAACCACCTGGGCCTTGCCCTGTTGAAGCTTAATGAAATAACCAAAGCAGTGCCTTATTTCGAAACTGCGTTAATTATTTCAAAAAATCATAAAGATATCAATTCAATCATCTCTACTGCCGGAAATCTAGCAACCTGTTATTTAAACTTAAATCAGCCTAAGAATGCATTAAAAATATTCGATTCCAGTATCAGGCCATATCAAAAAAGCTCCATGACCGACCGGCAAAAGCTTAAGATTGATGATGTATATGCAGAGATATTTTTAGGGTTAAAACGCGATAACAATGCCCGTACATATGCCGAAGAAATTGTGACGTTGATCAATACGCCGTCTGCTGATAAATCCGACCGGTTCTTATCCTATAATATACTCATCCTCTATTATTTTTCAATAAAAGACTATAATAAGGAATTGCAATTTTTGCTTGCAAACCAGCAGGCAGCGAGGCAAATTGGCGAACCTGCCGAAGAGGAAAGCAACCTGCACGCCTGGTACCAGATGGACTCGGCCAAAAATGATTATAAAAATGCTTTCGTGCATTTAGTAGCCTACAAAAAACTTGAGGACAGCATTTTAAATGAGAAAAAGATCAGCGAAATAACACGGCTCCAAACCGAGGATGAGACCCAGCAAAAAGAAGATTCGATCCGGTTAAAAAACAAGAACATTTTGTTATTGACCCAAAATGCGAAACTTGACCAGGCAAGGCTTAAAGGCGCCCGGTTAACCCAATATGTAACATTGGCAGCGATAGTAGTATTTATCCTGGTCACCGGGATGCAATACCGGAGATACCGCGAGAAACAAAAGGTAAATTTGCTGATAACAGCTAAAAATACAGCGTTGCAAAGGTTGGTTACCGAAAAAGAATGGCTGTTGAAAGAAATTCACCACCGGGTTAAAAATAACCTGCACACGGTAATTTGTTTATTGGAATCGCAGGCGGCCTATCTCGAGAATGATGCGCTTGAAGCAGTAGAAAGCAGCCAGCACCGCATTTTTGCTATGTCATTGATCCATCAAAGGCTTTACCAGTCGGTTGATATTCAGACAGTAGATATGGAAAACTATTTGCCGGAATTTATCCTGTACCTGAAGGAAAGCTTCGGCTCGCCGTCGAATATTATCTTTCGACAAGAAATTGAACCGGTAACGTTAGATGTATCGCAGGCTATCCCATTGGGATTGATTGTAAATGAAGCTGTTACCAATGCCATTAAATATGCGTTCCCCGGAGACAGGCCGGGAATGATCAAAATCGCGCTCTCATGCCAGGGAAACGTTATCCGGCTGAGTGTTGAAGATAATGGCATAGGCATACCCGATGGTATAGAAACCGGTAAATCAGCCACATTAGGATTAGAATTGATAAAAGGCTTAACCGATGACCTTAAAGGTAAAGTGCAGTTTAATATCAAAAACGGTACAAACGTAATGGTATCTTTTAACAAGGGAGCGATTAGCAGCTTGCTATAAAAACAATACATCTCAAAGTCTCCTGTTGGTTTTGTCGCACATTCGCTCATTTCACGCATTTTTCCGGTGATATTTCGCATGGTATTTCGCCGAATAGCGAAATAAAAGCTAACCACGTCCAATAAAAAATATTTAAATATCTGACAATCAATTAATTAAAACATGGCACAAATTTGTATTTGGTGTAGCAGACTGAGCTGATGATTATTATAGGTTATCCGCAACCTGTGATGAGTATTTTTTCACAATACAGTTGCCCGGTTAAAAGTTAAGGGTCTAATCGTTCACTTAATTGATAAAATTATGGAAATGCTGTTTTTTTTCGCCATAAGGGCTGTTCAGCTGCTTTGTTTATTGATCCTCGTTTACCTGATCTGCGTCCCTCAAAAATCTTACGATCCATGGGAATAAAAGTTCTGGAAAAATTGTTTAAGTACCCGTGGCAACAGTTTAAGCGGTGAATTTTGATGAAATTACCCCTAAAAACATATAAAAAAGGGGTAAAAATTAAAATTTTTACCCCTTTTTTATACTTAATTATTGAGATAATTCGCCAGGTTTATAATATATTCTTCATTGCCCGAATTTGAATTCTTTTCCATAAATTCTTTAACCTTTTTACTTTCCCTGGCAAAAGCGGTACGTATAGAACTTTTTTTGATTGAAAATTTCTGTACCTGGTTATTCATAACATCAAGCACATAATAGTTAACATCATCAATATACTCATCATAATCATGACCGGCTGTTTGGCCCAAAGCAATAGTTTCAGAATCGGCTCCTGTAAAATGGGTTTTAGTCAACTTATAGATATTGTACCTGGAACCCGTAGCCAATACCTGTACAAAATGGCTGCGGTCTATTGCCGGCACGTTTTCAAAATCTAAACGTTCGTCATTGGCATTAACCATGGTTAGGGATTTTACCTGGTCTTCAGAAATTTTAACTACCGACCTGTCGCTTGTACATAATAGGATCGATCCATTTATTTTATCGTAATTATACAGGTAACCAGTGCTGTAAATTTTGTTACCGTTCTTTGTGTTAAAAAAACCATGAATAAATGTATCGTATAAATACCGGCTGCCAACTAAATCCACTTTCGTTCGTGGTATCTCCAATAAACCTTTGGGTGTAAAAATGGGATGGATACTTGAATACTGGGTCTCAACAGGTAAATCTAAAGCCGATTTTAAAATAATCTGCTCGGTTGGAGTAATTTTATCGGCGTCCACCAAAGTATCGCGGTAGCCTGTTAACTCAAATGTTAATCTTGAGTCGGGCTGTACATTTATATTAAAATCTCCAACAGAATCGCTGAATGCAACTGTTCCGTATTTAATATCCCGGATAATAGCATAGTGTAAAAGCTTATTGGTTTCATCCAAAACAGTGGCATTGATGGTTTTGCTTTGTGCCTTAGCAATACTCACCGCAAAAAAAAAGATTAAAGTGTAATAAAAGATTTTCATAAATTATTTATGCGGCTTTTAATTTAACCGCCTCAACCTACAAAAATATCCCTGATGCTATAGCCCAACAATGGACAAAAAAGGAAATTGCCTGCACAAATATGCCTGTATTTGCCAAATGCCCCTGCAAATTGTAACATGCGAAATATCGTTACCGGTTGCCTGTCCGGCGATATTTAGGTTAAAAATAAATCCGGATTAAGTTATAACAAATTGAAATACAACAACTTAAAACATAGGCATCATATTTACTATTATCCGGCAGGTCGCAGGGCTATCCTTCACATTTAAGTATCTGGTGCAATGAAATATTTCAAACCATTATTATTCATCTTATTGCCAATTTTACCGGCAATTACCCATTTACCGGGTAATCCTCAACCTTGCATATTGCCTGCCGACAGTTTAAGAATGGTGCTGCCGCTTAGTATCGATTATGATGGTCATATCGTTACGCCATTCGTAAATATTACGGTTAATGGCAAATTGTTTAAGACGGTGTTCGATACCGGTTCGAGCGGGCTGAGGATGATGAATGGGGCTTTACCGGCAGCCCCGGGTGACACGCTAAGCCAAAGGGTATCTTATTCTTATGGCGATGCCATACAAAAACTAAGCCTGAGAGGAAAAGTGCGTAAAGCCGAAGTGGCTTTCGATAAACTGAGGACGCCATTACCCATAAGCATCATGTGCATCGATAGTGCAAAATATAACCCCGGCAGCGACTGGATAGCCACAGGCGATTCGGCAGTTATCAGGTCGAATCATTTCCGCAACTGTTCTGCAATAATGGGGGTTGGTTTAAGAAATAGGGATAGATCGGCAGGTGTGGTAAGCCCCTTGAGCCAGGCGCCGGGCAACGGAAAATTTATTGTTATGTTTCCGGGATATGGCGGCACTAAAGGTTCCGTAATAATTAATCCCGCTCCTGCTGATGAGGCTGGCTTTATCTATTTTAAGCTCGCACCTGGAAAAGCCGTAAATACGGGTTATGGCAATGGCTGGCGCGACAATGAGTTGCCTGGCTGTATTACCATTAACAATAGCAGCGCCTGCCTGCCGACACTCCTCGATTCGGGGAACCCGGATATTAAGGTTTTTTCCAATGAATTTACCGGGCGGCAAGCGGTACCTTCCCGAAATTACGTTACGCTTAGAATCGGTGCCACGAATGACACAGCATTTATCCAAACAAGTTTTTTTACAGGGGATGAAAAGTTAGAAGGCAGAGACCGTGTGTACCTCGATGCAGGCCCGAACGAACCGAAAATGATCTTTGGCGTACGGTTCTTTTTTGAGTTTGATGTGCTTTATGACCAGCAAAATGGCATTATAGGTATCAGAAAGAAATTACACAGGTGAGGATATAAATTTTAACAATAAAATTATGCTACCCAAAATTATCCACAGTACCGAAGGCCTGTCCCTGGTGGGTGGCCGCCAAACCATAAAGCTAAATTCCGAAGATACCGGCGGTTCGATGTCGGTTATGCTGAGTGTTGTGCCGGCTGGTTCGGGGATACCGGGCCATATTCATCAGCATGAGGATGAAACTTTTCAAATCATCGATGGTGAGCTGGAGGTTATGTTAAATGGCGAAGCTCACCTGCTCCGGAAAGGCGACATGGTATTTTTACCGAAAAACATTCCCCACGCATTTAAAGCCATCCAGAATAGCAGCATGTGGATAAGCCTCGTTCCCGGCGGGGCCGAAAAAATGTTCATCGAGCTTGCTGCGTTACCTCCGGGGCCTCCGGATATGGAACATGTCGCCCGCATTTGCGGGCGCTATGGGATAACTTTTGTTTAAGCAGAGTGTGTTGGATGTAATGTTGAGCAATGTCATTAAGTAGGCTAAAATGCAGCTACCCTCTATCAGCGAAGCGTGAGAGAGGGTCGACCAGCGAAGCGTCGTCGGGGTGAGTAAACGGAGCGCGACAGGTAATAAAGCGATAAATCGCCAAGCAATTATCAATCGAATCTTTTAACCTAATAACACTGCATGTTGAGGCGCTCGAAACATGCGGGCAAAGGCCTTTGCGCACTACACTTCGAGTGCCTCAGTGTGACAACGCTCTTGTCAATTTTATCTTTAAAGTTTCCCGAAATTTTATAACTCAGCGTAATAGTGATTTTCATACCATCAAAAAACTTGTTACTGATCAGCGACAAAAACATTCACGGCATAACCGAAGGCTTTTGGCTCATTATAAACACTTCTCTTTCTGCACTATGCAAGGTATCCGGATCTTCCTGCAATGCCTGGCCTAACAGTCTTCGGTATTTTATACCGTGCCCAACACTATCAGCCTTTACATATTCAACCGACAATAATTCACCCGGTATGTTTGCACCAAACCAATGCACATCCGCTTGTTGCTTCCAGGTTACCAACGCCAGTAGCCCACCATTTTTAATAATGCCAATCCCCTGCTTAAGCTGGCTATAGGCAAGCGGGTTACCATAAAGTATGCTCATGGTGCTGTCTTTTTCATTGATGGATGTGTTGATGACAACCAGGTGCAATTTGGCCACATCAAATTTTTGCGGCACCGCGGCCTTTGTATTGTAAACATCGTTCTCGCCTGGTTTATCGTCACAAGAGAATAAGCAACTCACTAACAACGCGGTTATCAATATCTTAAATGTTTTCATTGGTTCAGTGTTATAGGTTGCGTAAAAACAAAGTCGGTTTTTTCTTCGGGGCGGTGGCAATTGATGCACTCTGTTGCAAATAAGGCTGTTTTTCCATAAGGAACCATCTTAGGCGTTTTAAACCTGGCAAATCCCCAGCCTTTGGTTGCAGTATATTTTTCGGCATCTTTTATCATAAACTCCACCTGCTTAAACTCACCTGTCGAAATATTGCCTTTACTATCCCCATTCTGGGCAAAAGCAACTTTTGCAAATGCCGCCCCATCAGGCCAGGGCGAAATATTGTGTTCGCGGATAGCCTTAATTGCTATGGGATTGCCTAATATTAACCGCATTGTGCCATTATCAAATCTTTCCGAAGCAGTTACAACCTGCCAGTTCTTATAACCCGGAATAAAAGCAATGCCGTTAAGCGCTACTGGTATATTTTTGATGGTGAGGCTATCGGCATTCCACCGCTTAAACTGCTTGTTAGCAGCAGAATCGACAGAGGGATCATAATGAGCGATCTTGATATTGGATAGAAGATATTGCTTTAATACGGTGATATCTTCTGCGGTGAGCTTTGTACCGGGGTGAACAGTTGTATAACCTGGCAGTGGCATTGCGCCGGCTATTGCCTGGTTTAGCGCTTCCCAAAGCTTGGCCTGCTGGTCGGGTTTTGCCAGTTTATCCCATTCAGAAAAATTCATCGCTTTACGGCCATCCTTCACATCCTTAGCCACCTGCCAGTAAACGGGAACTATTTTGTCATACCATCGCAGATCGGTTTGGTTGGAATGGCAGTCGTAGCATGCCTTTTTAAGTACCGTTTTAACGTTTTCGGGAGCAGCGATTTCTGCCGTAACAGGCGGGTTGCTTAATGAGGGCCGTACGGCCTGTAAACACAAAAAGGCCACGAACAATATGAGCAATGTGATATAGATTTTCTTTTTCATTTTAGATAGTAGTTAACACTTGCTTTAAAATTTAATTCACGGGCAGGCTGAAATAAAAGGTCGACCCTTTGCTATATTCACTGTCAGCCCAGATTTTTCCTTCATGCTGCTTAATAATTGCCGCGCTCAAATATAAGCCAATACCAAAACCCTCAACCTTTGGGGTAGTTTCACTATCAACCCTAAAAAAGCGTTCAAACAGTCTGTCGAGATGTTCAGGCTTAATACCTATCCCTTCATCCCTCACCCTTACAATAACTTTATTAACCGAGCGGAAACATTTCACGTAAATACTCCTCCCCTGCGGCGAATATTTTATGGCATTGCTCAACAAATTGGATAATACGCAACCTATTTTACCCCTGTCGGCACACACCATAACCGGGTCATCGCAATCTAAAATAATAAAGTGATTTTTTACCATATCCCTTGTTTCCTCAACAACCTCGCCAATCAAATGGTTTAATTTAAATTCGGTCTTTTCCAGTGCTATCGTCCCGGTTTCGAGAAAAGAAACATTGAGAAAGTCATTTACGAGGTTTCCCATTTTCTTAATTTGCTCCTCGGCCTTTGCCAAACTTTTGTTGATGGATTTATCATCAACCGCATCGCATTTTTTATTTAAAAGCTGAACAATTGCAGTTAACAGTGTAAGCGGCGTTCTCAATTCATGGCAAACTATACCAATAAATTCGTCATGGTTTTTTGTTGTTGGTAATGGGTACTGGCTCATAAATAATCTTGTTTAAATTCAAATAGTGACTACACTAATGAAAAAATGATGCCAATTATTAAATTGCTTTAAATCAGATATTTATATATTTTACGCTAAAATTTGACGACTATATATCGTTAATTAACAGTAGTACGCTTAAATTAAGTGATTAAAAACCAATAGAATGGGACATAAAAAAGGGCTGGCTATTACTAACCAACCCCTACAAAACAAACTAACTACAAATTAAAACGATATATCTACTACTACTTTTCCATTATTTTCGCCGTCCTGTAAATACCGGTAAGCCTCTTCAACCGTAAGTGGCGTGAAATATGCAGGATCAACGTTGGGTATCAGTTTTTCAGCTTCTATAAGCGATGTGGCTTCCCGCAATATTTCTCCGTGGTGCGCCCTTCCCCTGCCTGATATTAACGGGTATAACGTAAACACGCCCGAATAAGTAGCCCCTTTAAAGGACAAAGGCGCGAGGTGGTGTGTTCCCCACCCCAGTATGCTGATCACATGCCCGTAATATTGTTTGGCCGCCTTAAACGAAGCGTCCAGTACGGCACCGCCAACCGTGTCAAACACAATGTCGAAACCTTCGCCGTTGGTATATTCGTCAACATATTCATCTACGGTCATGCTGTTATAGTCGATGGGCGTTGCACCATAGCAACGGATCTGATCGTTATGCTTAGGCGAAACAGTGGTAAAAACGTTAGCCCCTTTTTCTTTGGCAATTTGTATGGCCACATGCCCAACGCCGCCGGCCCCGCCGTGGATAAGCACATTTTTACCGGGGCCAACCTTGGCACGGTCAACAAGGCCTTCCCATGCCGTAATAAATATTAGCGGAACGGCGCCGCTGTTATGCATATTCAAATTTTTCGGCTTTTTAGCAACCAGATCGGCATCAACGGCCGCATATTCGGCCAGTGAACCAGGTACACCGGCTATGCCGCCTGTCATCCCGTAAACTTCGTCTCCGGCTTCAAAATTATTTACGCCTTCGCCCACGGCAATCACCGTCCCGGCGAGGTCGATACCCAATATAGCGGGTAGCTTAGCCTGGGCATGTGCAGCCTGCCCGACTTTTATCTTCAGGTCTAACGGATTAACACCGCTTGCCGCAATTTTTACCAATACCTGCCCTATGCCGGCTACAGGTGTTTCCAGTTCTTTTACCAGGTATGGGGTATTAAACTGCTCTAATATTAATGCTTTCATTGTTTTTATATAATTATCATTTACTAGTTTTAAGTGTCCTAAACATTCAAAAAGGGTCGAGGGTAGTGCGATTACCTCCCTGCTCCCCGCTAAAGCTACAGCAGTGCGCGCAAGAGAGGGTTTAATTCGCCATGCATAACGCATAAACCCCTCCCTGCTCCACCGCTAAAGCTAAGGCGGCATGCGGTTCCAACTCACAATCAGCCGCACCCCTCCCCAGGGAGGGATTTAAAAAACAATCACTCAAGGTTATAAGCCTGACAGGAAGTTGTAAACATCGTCTCCCGCTTCCTCGGCGTTTGTTTCCAACACAAAATGGCCGGTATTGTACAATTTTATGGTTGTATTAGGGTCGTCCTTTTTAAACCCTTCCGCGCCGGCGGGTGAAAAATACGGATCGTGGATACCCCATATCGCCAATATTTTTGGTTGATACTTTTTGAAATATGCCTGGAATACAGGATAAAGCTTTAAGTTATTTTTATAGTCCCTTAACAGGTCGAGCTGCATTTCGATATTATCCGGGCGGTCCATTAAGCTTTGGTCTAACGCTATTGTCTCGGGGGCTATCAGCGATTGATCGGTAACGCCCTCGCGGTATTGGAAATTTGTACCATCTATGGTAAAAAAGTGATTCCTTACCGCATCGCGGTTTTCAGGTGTGTCGTGTTCCCAATAAGCTTTTACCAGGCCATGGCTCCAGTCGAGCAGGCCTTGTTCATAGGCGTTGCCATCCTGTGTTATAATGCCGGTTATTTTTTCGGGATTATTGATAACAAGGCGGAAACCCACCGGTGCGCCATAGTCAAAAACATATATAGCAAAATGTTTCAATCCCAGTTTATCAATAAACCCCTGCATAGTATGTGCCAGGTTATCAAATGTATAGGTATAAGTATCCCTTGAAGGGAAATCAGAAAACCCAAAGCCCGGAAGGTCCGGCGCTATAACATGAAACCTGGTGCTCAATTTAGGGATTAGGTTCCTGAACATAAATGATGAGGTGGGATAACCGTGCATCAGCAGGATGACGGGCCCGTCTTTTGGCCCGGCCTCACGGTAAAAAATATTTACCCCTTCAATGGCTACTTTGTGGTAATGAACCGGATATGTTGTGCTCATGGTCGAATCGTTTAGCTGCCTGGTACCTGCAAATGCGGATACCGAAAGCATTGATAAAAGAAAAATGTTTACTTGTTTGATCAGCGAAATCATTGTTATCGTATTTAGTTGTGGGACCATGTGTAAGATGACTTTCACCCCCAACCTGTCCCACTTGTTTATATTCGTGCGTTTTAGGACTATAATCGGCGTTCACCTTCTTTAATAGCAAGGTCGTTAATACTGGCAAACCGAAATTTCATTAATCCCTGTTCATTAAATCCCCAATTTTCATTACCAAAAGCCCTGTACCATTGTCCATCTTTATCATGGTATTCGTACTCAAACCTCACCGCTATCCGGTTGTCTGTAAAGGCCCATAGCTCTTTTTTGAGCTTATAGTTAAACTCATTCTGCCATTTCCGAGTTAAAAAGGCGATAACCTCTTGTCTTCCATAAATAAATTCAGAACGGTTACGCCATTCGGTATCCTTTGTATAGGCCAGTGCTATTCGTTCCGGGTCCTGGCTGTTCCAGGCATCTTCGGCCAGCTGAACTTTCTGTTTCGCAGTATCAACCGTAAATGGTGGTAAAGGGAATCGCGATTCCATAGCTTGTTTAATTTTTTAATTTGGGATATTATGCTTCCGATGAATTTTACAATTTAACCGTTTGCCCCGTTTTTAAAATGTGCAGCTTATGTTTAAAGGCTGTGGTATCCATAGTCGTCTTTAAAACGGATATCGGCTCCACGTACATGGAAAATGTGGTATGGTGCACCGGTATGATCTCATTGGGGTTAAGCACATTGGCAATATGGAGGCAATCTATCGCATTCAAGCCCCTTCGGCCGATCTTTCCATCAGACCCAACAGATCCCATATCCGGTATCATCAGGTCTATCTTCCCATAATTGGTATAGCCGGCTATCTCGTCGAACCAAACCGTATCGCCTGTCCAGTATATCCTGTAAACTGCATCATTATGGCGGTATTCAATAATGTAACCATTACCCTTGCCTAACATTGTTTTCAATGGGTCATGGGCGGCATGGCGGGCCTGTACGGCTATTATGGTTAAAGTTTCATCGCCTTTTTTCATCACAGCTGTGTCGTTCCAGTTCAAACCGGTAAAATCGGTGAAACCCCAGCCAACAATAAGGTCCTTATTTACTGCCGGGCCAACAACATGCAAACTCTTGCTCAGTTGCGCCCTTGCTTCCTTATCGACGTGATCAGCATGCGGATGGCTGATTAACAGCAGATCAATATTCGACTTATCAAAATCTGCAGGCGCAATAAGTCTTGTTATCGGAGCATTTTTTTGGCCTGTAGTTGGATGAATGGGAATTATAAAAGCCGAATCGCCTTTAGGGCTTAACATCGGGTCGGTTAAAATTTTAAAACTGCCCAAATGCATTACCATTGTAGGGCCGCCTATCCATTGAAAGGTCTTTTTATCCTGCGCATTCACTGCCTGTGAAATAATAAGGACAATTAAAGCTGATTTGAATGTTTTCATTTTTTCGGATGATAAAGTTTATTGATAACTGTTATTAATCTATTATGCGCGGCACAAAAAACTGCTCTATGCCCGGAACATCTGAAAGGTAAGTGGTCATGCCTGTTATTTTTTTTCCGTCAAGCTGAAAGGCTATTGTAACAATCTCATCCAACTCCAGGCTGTCTCGTTTTCCTGTGTTGTGCAGCAACAGCGCAACGCCGTCCCAACTATAAAGTATATGGATCAATTGAAACATTACACCAAATCTCTTTAATGATTGCGCACGCTTTATAACAGCATCCACGCCGATGGCCGGCCCTGATAAAATGCTTTGTCCCGGTAACGTCCACTCCAGGTCGGGTGCCATTATGGAATGCATCAGGTCCCAGTCATTGGTTTTCATTGCCGTTAAAAAGGTATTTGCGACTGTCGATTTTTGCTCAAAAGTTGAAAGTGTGTTCATCATGGCTTACTTTAATATTTTTAATAATACTGCCCCGATATCGATCTGCTTAGCCGCAGTATTGCTCAATGAAAAACGGCCCGCCAAAAAATGGATATCGTCAAAAGAGACATAGTTTTGCAGCTTTTCGTCCTGCCAGGCAATCACTTTTAACGGCAGATCTAACGCAGCCAACGGGTTTTCCTTCATTACCAACCCGCCTTTGGCCGGGTTACCAAACAGAAGAAATACCAGCGGGCCGGTTTTAATCCCCGCTTTTCTTGCTTCTTCCTGCTGGTCTATGCGGGCATAAATTGTAACCCCGTTTTGTTTTAATACCCCTTCCAGGCGGTCTATCGCGTCTTTTGGCGCATAAGTGATCTGCTGTGTAATAACTCCTTTTGCTTTCATAGTTATTTATGATTTATATGCAAGTTGGCATTTTTATCAATTCTTTGCTATTAATTTAACGGCGGCGCCAAAGGAAAATCAACCGGGATATCCGTTACGGCGAAAACGTAGTTGGTAAATATTCTTACTACAACAAATCCTATCAGTTCCATTAAAGCGGCTTCGTTAAAACCGGCATTAAAAAACTGGTCGACATATTTTTCATCGGGATGGCCTTGCGTTTTGGTTATTGATTTTGCCAGTTGTACTATTGCATTGAGCTTTTCATCACCATCAGCACCTTTTCTAATCTCAATCGTCTCTTCTTTTGTAAGCCCGTTCCTGATAGCCGCTAAAGTATGCCCGGCCAGGCAGTATTCGCAATGGTTTACTTCCGATACTACCAACGCGATAGCTTCCCGCTCCTTAGCACTAAAAACACCGCTGCTTAAGGTAGCATCCAGGTCCAAAAAGGCCTTTAACGCATGCGACGAGTAGCCCATCACAGCATAAAGATTTGGCACCTTGCCTATGCGTTTCTGCATGGCTTCAAACATCGTTTTTGATCCAGGGCTTACCTGCTCAATAGTTGGCACTGTGAATTTTTTCATTATTTAGTTAGTTTTAATTCCGTTTTGTTTTTTTTGGATAGATAGAGCCGGGCAGATTCGCTCATATTTAATATCGCGCCACCAAGGATAACAATGTCTTTTATAACCAGCCGTCCGCGCCCCGAAAGATATGGAAAGCCATAAGCCGGATCGCCCAAATGAGGCACCCAGGCTTCGGGAGTGGTAACGAGGAAAGATAATGTACCTATCGTCATCACAAACATACACATACTGGCGATCATGCTGGATAAGGGAATTACCCGGTAAAGCGCCACAAGAACTGCCAAAATGATAAGGAACGTGCCCAGACCGTATGAAAAACCGTAGGTATTATTCTCCTGGTGCCAGTTATGGTTTGCTGCTATCAGTTCCCCTTCCGGGTTTATGTGTTTTTTATATTGATCCGGATGGCTATAGAAATAGGACATGAAAGGGCTGTTCGCAACAAACGGCACAATGCCATCGGCTTCATAAGTGGTGAATTTTAAAGCACCGATCCATAGAAATACGATCACGATTCCGTACCTGATGGCAAATTTCCCAAAGCCTTCCAATCCGGCTATCGAGTGTAAAAACGATCTGTTCATTATAGTTGATTTTTTGAACGATTAATTGATATCAAAGTTAGTTCGTATTAAAGTTTAAGACATGGACAAATAAGGATAAGGCTTGTACAGATATGACAGGCAACACTTTTTTAATATTGAGAAATAGGCAATTAAGCAAACGTTGTGATAAGCAAAGTAAAAAAGGCTGGCATGAAATTATATTTTGCTTCATAAAAACTCTGTGCGTATCTCTGTGCCTTCTTTGTGACCTCTGTGGTTAAATTTTACCACAGAGACCACTGAGACAGGAACACAAAGAGCACAGAGGCAAATATTATTTGGTGGTTGTTTAACAAAATTGACTTTTGAGAGAGTCTTTTTTATAATGTGACCTTATTGGCTCATCCCGATTTGGCGCATATAGGTTTGGTTATCCCAGAATAAAGATTCTTCAATCATAACCCCGTTTTTCCAGTGGCCTACGGTACACATTGGTATTTTAAAAGCTTTATTTGTTGGCGGCGCAAACTTACCGTTCCCCAAAGGCATTGGTTTGGTAAAAGTACCTTCCATAATACCGGTAACACATGTCCACTCCCCTGTTGTATTTCCGAATTTTATCGGGTGGATTTTTATCCTGGTATCAGGGGCATAAACAAACAGCGCTTTCATATCAGCAATGTGGCGGGCAAGCCCAACTGTATGGTGACCATCAGGCCAGTTAACAATAATATTTTTATCATGGCTCTCGTGCATACGCTCCCACTGTGCGCCACTGAATACGACGAAATCAAGCGTATCAAATTTAGTTATATGTGATTTCAGCGTATCCCCGGCCAATATGTTTTGCATCGAGTCAATTTTCGCTTGCATTTCACTTGAATAAACGCTGTTATTTGAACAGCCTGTAAATGTTGCCACTACCGCTCCTGCAAGTAATGCGTTAACCGCCAACGCGTGGATAGTTGTTTTTTTCATTTGTTGTAAGTTTTATGTTTATATTTATTCCGTTTCAATTGCTATAGGAAATAAGCAACCAAGCCGTAAAAGACCGAAGAAAATCAGCCTGCGATATCAGCCATTATCGAAATACCGGCCTGGTCGCGAAATGCCTGCGGCGATACACCGGTAAATTTTTTAAAGAACCGGCTGAAATAAAATTCATCCGAAAAATTAAGAGCAAAGGCCACTTCTTTAACGCTTTGCCTGGTTAAATGCAGTTTCTTTTTAGCCTCGAGTATAAGGCGTTCCTGTATCATTAAAGAAGGCGATTTACCAAAATAGCGGTTACATCTTTTGCTCAAGTTATTAACCGACATGGAAAGCAGGTCGGCATAATCGGCAGGCTTGTGCAGGGTGAGGTAATTTTTTTCCAGCAAACGCACAAACTGCTCCATTTTTTCATCTTTTGATTGCGCTGTTGCACCGGCTGCCATGTTCCGCAATTTTATACTGCTTGATTTTGCCAGGAAAAGCTGTAAGTACGACCGTAAGACGATCTCATCTGGCTGTGGTGAATCAAACTCCAATTCAATATCATGGCAAATGCGTTCAAATGACAGGGCTTCTTCATTTGTCAGCGTAACCGACGGTTCGATATATATATTATTGAACAATAGCCCGTTGCAGGCAACCCTCGACTTGTGGTATTCTATGCAATAAAAATCGCCATGAAACTGGATCACAAAGCCTTCCAGAGTTCCTTTATTGCTGATGATCAGCTTTTGTAAAGGGGTAGAAAAAAGCAACACCGGCGCTTTAAAACTAAACCGGCCAATGTCGGCATAAAACTCACCGCTGCCTTTGGTTATTAAAATAACGGTATAAAACGGGAACTGCCCGGCTGTTTTAAGGAAGGATGGAGATATTCTTTCTACATCCATCAACATATTCGCGTAAGAGGAAAACAGTTGTTTCAATTTATTTTAAGATTGCAATTTACATTAAAATATTAGGCGCTAAAAAACTTGCAGGCCCGGCAGCAATTCCCGTTATTTTCTTTTGGTAAAATTTATGCCAGCGCAGTATTATTTTACCGGCAACTGCGCAGCAAACTCAGCTTTCGAGGTAGGGTGCCCGTCGATAGATTCATAAATGGCCCTTGATTTTCCCAAAGTTTCCATTAATGACTTAGGGCCTTCAAACGGCCTGCCACCCATGTGCCAGCCATCCGGGTGCAGCTCTTCAATAAGCACCCAAACTACTTCACGGAATGCTTCCGATCCTTCAAATTTCACCATAACATCGGTTAGCGCTGCCGCAATGGCGTGTTTTTGTTCTGTGGAAAACACTCCTTCAACCAGTTTTACATTTACAAAAGGCATAATAATCTGAATTAAATGAATAAATAAATGTTTTAATTAGCACATGTACTCTGCATTTTCACGGGGTTGTAACCGTCCACGCCTGCATTACATCATAGGGGACAGGTAATAACTTATTTGCGGCTCAACCCTGCAATATTCAGTTATATCTGTTTACCGATCCCACTATTTGTGTTCACCCTGGTACAGCCCTCAGGTGCCTGTTGTTTTTGGTAGCACAACACAACCATGTAGCAACGTAATACTACTGTACGTTAAGCCCGTTTCCGGGAAATGCCTAAGACCCACCGGGGTTTCTGTATTTAACTTCGTCAGTTAGGCTAATTGTTGAAACCCAAGGGAAAGGGATGAGCTTACCGGGCTGGCCTTTAAATGCAACCGGTATATCCCTTCTATTAAAAGAATTCCTCTTTTTCCGCAGGCCGTTTCAACCGTATGCAGGTATTTATATGAATTGGTGATAAAATCGTATACCTGGTCGATAAGCGTAACCGATACGCTTTCTTCCTCAAAACACTGACCGCTCTGCAGGCAGCATAAACCCCGGTTTTTCAAAAGGCCAAAATCCAGCTCATAGCCTTTGTCATGAAGCCTGATCAATTTGTGGGTAAGCCGCCGGTTAATTAGGCGGCAAAATTCATCGTTTGTTTCTGCAATTACTTTGTCCATGGCAGTAATATTTAATTCATGCCATATATGTAATTATTGTGCCAACCACTTAAACAATTGATTTAAAGTGATTTAAGAATTTTTTCAATAGAATTTTCGCAACGTTATTTCGCCGAAATAGCTGTTGGAGATGAAATAAAGATGGTTAGGATGACAGCTAATTGCCAATTACCTTACAGATAGGATATTAAGCGTAGTTTCAAACCAAATTTTGCCGTTGCCAGGCTTATTCTTTATATCGTTGGCATTAGAAAAATTAACGATATATCGTCATTTTAAATTCCTAAACTTAATCTTAAATAATTGATAATTAAGTACTTACTTAATTGGCACAAGGTTAGTTATATACAATAACAATCTATTCAATTATATCATTATGGAAAATGCAGTTTTTCTGATCACTCATTTAACAATGGCAGTATGCTGCCTGGTGATTTTCGGGGCAGGAATAGCTTTCAACAGAAAAAAAGCCGGCCGGGTGGGAATGGAAAAACGATCATTGACACATGCGCATGATACCAGCGACGCCATAAATGAAATCATTCCGGCAGAAAAGATAATTAGTAAAGAAAGCCTTCAACTAACGGCTAACTAATTTACTAACAACATATTCTATTTTTTTTCGGAGATACGTTTCTCAATGCCAAGCTTTTTCATCCTTGAGTGCAGCGTGTTTCCATTCATGTCCAGCATTTCTGCAGCGCCGCCTTCGCCGTATATTTTCCAGTTGCACATTTCCAGGGCGGAAAGGATATGGTCGCGCTCGTTTTCAGTCATGGTTTTAATACGGCCTGTATAATTTTCGGCATTGCCCTGGGGTTTTTCACTTGGAATGGAAACAGACGTGATAATACGCCCTGTAGACAGCAAAACGCTGCGTTCAATAATATTTTCCAGCTCACGTATATTTCCCGGCCACGAATAGTTGACCAATGCTTTGATCACCTGGTCTGAGAACCCGCTTATAACTTTGTGCTCTTTTGAAGCAAACAGTTTCAGGAAGTGTTCCGCCAATAAAACAATATCCTCCTTGCGTTCCCTAAGCGGCGGCAAAATAATGGGGAAAACATTCAGCCGGTAGTACAGGTCCATTCTAAAGCGCCCGGAGGCCATTTCATCTATTAGGTTCCGGTTGGTGGCCGCGATAACCCGCAGGTTTACCGACTTTTTTTTTCCGGCTATCGGTTCAATTTCTTTTTCCTGTAATACGCGCAAAAATTTCACTTGTAGGTCGGGTGGTAATTCCCCTATTTCATCCAGGAAAACCGTTCCGCCATCCGCCTGCTCAAATTTGCCAATACGTTTTTCGGATGCACCTGTAAACGAGCCTTTTTCATGTCCAAAAAGCTCTGATTCGATCAGGTTAGCCGGCAATGCTGCACAATTAACTACAACCAATGGCTTCAAATGCCTGTTAGAAAGTTGATGAATTGCTTTGGCGATCAATTCTTTACCCGTGCCGCTTTCACCAAGTACCAGTACCGATACATCAGATTTTGCCACGATGGCCACCTGCTCCAGCACATTTTTCAACCCATCGCTTTCGCCTTTTATCAGTCTGAATGCATCTTCGCCGCGTTGCTTTAATTGCTGTTTGCTGGCAGTTCCTTTAGCTTTAGATTGACTTTCATCATGCCGGTATAAAGCCACATCAAGCATAACCAGCACATCCCTTTCACGAAAAGGTTTAACCAAAAAGCCGTACGGGTTTGTTGCTTTTGCAGCATTTAAAGTTTGTTTATTGGAATTTGCCGATAGAAACACAAAAGCGATGCCTCTTTCCCGCAAAATGTGCGCAAGATCGATACCGGTTTGCGGGCCGTCCAGAAATATGTCCAGTAAAACCATGTCTGGCTTTTCCTGGTCGACTATCTGTACGGCCTCGGGCACCGAGCGGGCGATGGGGCAAACAGCATAGCCTGCCTTCTTTAAAATGATCTTTAAATTATTCGCTTCAATAAACTGGTCTTCAACAATCAATAATTTATTTTTCATGGATTGAACCAGTTGCTAACGTTAACAATTTGTTGTCCGAAGGTGCCTCAGCCGCCCATATGGAAGATACCGGTGCTATACCGGCGCCATTACTATTTTCAAAAATAAACAAATCCATCTGTATCCTGTATGAGCCTCAATTATATTGGTTACTTGCTGTCACCTTAAAAAAATCAAATATCAAGTTAAGTAAAACTAAGTTAATACTGGTAGTTTTTGATTTGAAATTACTTTGTACAATAAATTCACCTCGAAAAGGATACGTAAGCTGGCGCCATTTTTACCGTCAAGTTTTAGCTGCCCGTTTAAATCCCGCGCCAGGCCTTTAATTAACTCCATTCCTAACGACCCGGCTTCATCAGTATTATCCACTATTGCCATACCTATTCCGTCATCACTTACTATGAGTTCAATCAGGTTTTCAGATTGATGAAGCGTAACTTTAATTATGCCTTCCCTATTGCCGGGGAATGCATATTTATAGGAATTGGTTACCGCTTCGTTAATGATGAGCCCCACAGGTATGGCTTGTGCCACGCCGAGCTTTATGGGCTCAATTTCGGATTGTAATTTGATGTTTGGCGGGTTGCCGAAGCTATCTTCAAGATATTGTGTAAATTCTTTAAGATATACATCCATATCAATGGTTTTTACATCATCAGACTGATAGAGCTTCTGATGTATGAGCGACATGGCGTATATCCGGTGCTGGCTGTTTTCGATAGCTTTAAGCGCATCATTCTCCAGGTAAGCGGCCTGCGATTCTAACAGGCAAATTACCGTATGCAGGTTATTTTTCACCCTGTGGTGCACTTCTTTTAACAGCCATTCCTTTTCATCAAGCAATTGTTGCAGTAAAACGTTTTTGGTAGAAATTACCTTGTTGTTTTTTTGCTTATGCAGGTTTTGCCTGTATAAAAGCCCGGCTAAAAACAGCAATAAAATGATGCCGCCAATGGTATAATCCTTTACAATATAGGCCTGCTGCAGGTTTTGGGCCTCAAGAAGTGAACTTCGCTTCAGAAATGCTATTTGTTGTTCATTCTCTTTTGTATCAAATTGTATTTGCAATTTTTTTATCTCGTTGGAATTATTGACCTTATTCATGGAATCGAGAATTTCCTGCTTAACCAGCATGCGGTGTACGGCCGATTTATAATCATGCACCGCAGTGTCAAGCCTGAACCAATAGCCATTTGCTTCTTGTATATCAATGGGAGAGTTTTCCTTTTTAACATCCGTATCACTCTGTAACAAATATTTTTTCGCTTCAGCATATTGTCCGCTTTCCAAATAGTATTTTATTATTTCCTCATAGGCACTAATCTCATTTTGTATACCAAACGCACCGGTTCTAATAATTTGAAGCAGATTAAGCGCTGCCTGTTTTGCTTTAGCATATTGCTTTAGCATATTGTAGCCCTCTAACTCGAATATATGATACTGGCCCATTATTCTTGGGTCTGTATGTGAAAGGTCATTCTTCGATACAGAAGCTAAGTAGCTTTCCGCTACTGATGGCTGCTTAGCTGTTAAATAAGAATAGGCAAGATTTAATGTCAATATAATTGTGCTATTCACATCACCGATAGATCTGGCAGTTGCCAACCCCATTTTATAAAACCTGATCTGATTGGGCAAATCATGTAAACGACTATAAGTCATGCCAATATGATTCTCTATCTCAGCCAGTGTTCCATCATGATCGTGCAAAGATTCCTCCGTTATTAAAGCTTTCAGATCATATTTCAATGCTGTTTCGTAGTCACTTTTTTCCCTGTAATGCGCGGCAAAAAGATCATAAACCCCTTGTAAACGTTTATAGTGGATAGCGTTATAAATTGCAAGCGATTCATTCAGTTTTCTGAAACCATTGTCTTCATCACTCATAATTTCAGCCAGATTTCTATCACAAAAAGCTGCTTGTTCCAGGTAACCACCTGCTTTAAACAGGTTGGCGGCGTTTTCTGTATAAGTTACTTTTTTAGGGTATTCAACCGGGCTTGAATAATCATAGTAATCGGCAAGCTTCAGGTAGGCTTTCGCCTGGAGAAGTTTATTACCGGTGCCTGATAATTGCTGAATAGCTTTTTGTATCAGCATTTGCCCTGTTTTTTTATCACCAGATTCCCTTGCCAAACTGGATTGTTCCATAATAATATATCCTGTTGCCTCGGCTGACCGTACCGTAAGGTTCAATTGTTCTGCATCGTGAATATACGCTGCGGCGCTGTCAAGGTCGGTCTTGTACGAGCCATGCTTTGTTATTTGAAATTCGGCCAATCCTAAAAGTGCATTGATACGGCCTGTGTCGGGCCGGCTTTCACGCAATTGTTTCTGCAGATCACTTTGTTTGGGGCGGTCCTGTGCCAAAACAAGCTGAAAAGACCATAAAAACAATAAAAGGGGTAATAGTTTTTTCATGAGAATTAAGTTATTGTGATAGATTGTCGGAGATGACATCCCGTTTAATTCCAAGCTTTTTCATTTTTGAAAATAGTGTGCTCGGCGGTACGCCCAACAGCTCTGCCGCACCTGAATAACCGCCTACCCTGCCCTGGCAATATTTAAGCGTTTCGAGGATATGCTGCCGCTCATTATCGTCAATACTGCACACCCTGAACTGGACTTTTTCAGGCTGCTGGACAACAGCATTTTTTTGCGCCGGAAGATGCACGTTTTTAAGCATATCACCCTCCGATAAAAGGATGCTTCGTTCTATAAGATGTTCCAGTTCGCGTATATTCCCGGGCCAGTTATAAACTGTCATATCCTGCAATGCCCTTGTGCTTATGGTTTTTATCTTCCGGCCGGCTTTCTTGCCAAACCGGCTGATAAAATGAGTAGCCAGCACCTGGATGTCTTCCTTACGGTTACGCAGCGGCGGCAGCGTAATAGGGAATATGTTGAGCCTGTAATAAAGGTCGCTCCTAAAGCGGCCTTCTTCCATCTCTTTTTCCAGGTCGCGGTTTGTGGCGGCAATTATCCTTACATCTACTTTAATGATCCCTCTGCCGCCTATTCGCTCTATTTCCCGTTCCTGCAACGCCCTCAATAATTTCACCTGCAGGTCAAGCGGCATTTCGCCTATCTCATCTAAAAACAGTGTACCGCCGTTAGCCAGTTCAAACTTTCCCAACCGCCTTTCGGTAGCACCGGTAAAACTTCCGCGTTCATGGCCGAACAGCTCGCTTTCTATCAGGTTGGCCGGCAGGGCCGCGCAGTTTACCTTCACCATCAACTTGTTTTTGCGGGGTGAGTTGTTGTGGATAGCCCTCGCAACAATTTCTTTTCCTGTACCGGTTTCACCCAGCAGCAAAACAGTACTATCAGAATGAGATACCTGCGCCATCAGCCTGAAAACCTTCTGCATTTGCGGGCTATCCCCTATTATTTCGGCATAATTATGCGAGGTCTCTATTTCTTCCTTTAAATAGGTCTTTTCCTGCTCGAGTAACTGTTTATAATTGTTTATTTCGGCCAGGTGGTTAATGATCTTATCGTTAGCAATAATGTTACTCACCATTACAGCTATTTGGGATAAAATGCTTTTGAAAAGACTAAAATTCTGCTGCAGCCGCCCGTGGTCCTCATGCTTAAAATTCATCACGGCAATGTTCTCGTTTCCATATTTAATGGCTACGCCCACCATTGTTTTAAGGTTTTCGGCAACTGCGGCATTGGCGTAAGCAGGTTCAGCCGGCAATTTTGTCCAATCATCAATTTCAAAAAACACCGGTTCATCCAAGGCCAGTATCACATCGAAAATCCCGTCATGAATATCGGTTTCTGCATTAAGCATCTTTTTAAAATCGGGGTGCTTCGGAAAATCCGCATCAGGATCAAAAAGAATGGGCGTATGTTTGGTTTTATCGGCATTGAGTTTGTGTATTACATACTCATTGATATCGAAAAGGTCTTTCAGCTGGCGTTTTAAAGTCTTGGCCAGCATAGTCCTGTCGCTTACGGATGCAATTGCGTTACTAAAGGCAAGCAACCGCGACTTTTCATTTTCGCGCGTTTTTATCTCTTCATTCGCAATGATGTTCAATACCGCTACGGATACCTGGTTGGCCAGGCTTTCAATGAGGTTAAGCTTGTTTTGGCACAATGCGGAACGATCATCATAAAACAAGATCAGGAAACCATGTACATATTCCCCTTTGGAAAATCTTACTACTATTGCCTGGTTTATTCCGCTTTCGTAATTTATTTTAAGATAAAGCGGCAGCTCCATTTTTCGGGACAGCTGTTCCAGGTTGATAACAACCGGTTTTCCCGAGTCCAGCGCGGCATCCAAAACCCCGTCGGTGATGGTATATTTTTTTGATACCGCCTCATCATAGGATTTGTGTGCCTTGCTGCGTGAATCAGGGTCGCGCATAAAAGGCGTCACACTCAGCTGGTCATCGTCTATCCGACCAATAACAGTATGACTGAAACCTAAAAGGTTCTTGAAACGCCTGTTTATAACCTTTAATAACTCCGAACTGCTGCGTACTGCGGCAATATCCGTGCTGATGGAAAGCAAAAGCTCGCGTTCGGCCTCGCGCCGCAATATGTCTTCATTGGCTAATATATTGGAAACCGCCAAAGATATCTGATAAGTAACCCCCTTTATCAATTCGAGGTTGTGTTCGGTGTAAATACCTTTTTCCCTTGTATTTACACACAGCATCCCGAGAATTCGCTGATCATCGTGCAGGGCAAGTGTTATTTTTTCTTTTATTCCATGCTGATGCTCATATTTCAGGTAAGGCGCGCAATTTCCATCTTTTACGAAACTATCAAGATCTAATATCAATATACCATCGGATTTCAGCATCATGTCAAAACCCATTCGTACGCGTTCGGTTTGTTTTGGGTCCGATAACTCGTCCTGTGTTGGCGGCAGCATGGTAGTAGGTACAGGAGATGCCAGTATCCAATCGTTTAAACGCGGATCGTCATTTAAAAGCAGTATGCTGATGTTTTCAAAAACAAACAGTTTACGAACGTCGTTGTTGATGACTTTTACCAGGTCGGCTTTTGTACGTACATTACTTATATCGTAACTGAGTTTAAGTAATTGTTCCCGCTCAGCTTCTTTGTTTTTTATCTCCTCATAAGCAATAATATTATCCACTGCTATCGAAAGCTGGCTGGATATACCCTTTATCAAATTCAATTGCCTGGCGTCAAGGTATTGGTCTTTTACCAGGCAAATGGCCCAAACGCCGATAATGCGGTCACCAACATGCAGGCCTATCATGGCAATTTTATTTACACCGCTTTCATACAATATCTGCATATATTCCGGTAGTTGCTGCCGTGAAGAAATTTGTCTGACATCAAACACATGGGCATCGCGTGTGAGCAGCGTTTTATTGAAGAAATTGTCGTTTGTGGGGTACCGCGCCTTGAGCATCTGCTGATATTTTGGATGTTCCTTAGCACTTGATTGCGGTTCCTGTAAAAAGGATGTCATGGTGAGCTGATCGTCATTGATGACCGCTACCCACTGACTCTCGAACTCAAATAGTTGTTTAAGTTTATAATGAATAACTTTTAACAGATCGCGCCTGTCCCTGGTGGTCGTAAAATCTGTATTAAGTGATTGGATAATCCCGGTTTCGCGTTCGCGCTCCAACAATAACTCTTCCGTACGGAGTTTGGCTGCCACCAGGCTAAGCTGCCCGGAAACGATCTTTAATTTTTCCGTTAACCCGCAGGCGAATATCTCCGGGCCGGCAAAATAAACAACCCAATAACCCAATAAGTCCTTACCGCTTATAAGTGGCAGTACATTGGGTTGTACAGGCCTTTGTATATGGGCATTAGCCAGCCATATATCGTTGCTATATTCATTTTGCCTGATAGCTTTAGCATAGTCAATTAAGGGTGAGCTATCTTCAAACGAAAAATCCTTTCCCAACCTTTCAATATCAATTACCTGTGCAAAAGGGCTTTTGTTTACATCTTTTGCGGTGTGTACTAAAAAATCATTCAGAAAAGTCTCATCCCCGTTAAAAAGAAAAATCGTTGAGCACTCGATATCAAGCATTGTACCCAGTTTACTGTCTAAAAACCGTACAAGGTCTTCTTTGCTCCTGACCGCAGAAATCTCAACACCTATTGAAAGGCAAAAATTGGTCAGGCTTTCGGGAGAAATAGTTTCGCTGGTCATAATTGCGCTTAGGGTAAGTAATAAATGATATTCCGTTAGTAACGTAATATCAATGCATATGCCAGCTTTATAATTAATTAACAATCAATTAATTAAATCGAAAATCAGTTCTTTAAAACCCTGATATATTTTTCTTTCCTGATATATCGGGATGAGGATTATGGAAGCAGGCTAGTCAAATCGAATAACTATACGCGATATATAGCAGAGGTATGAGGCTTTTGAGGTTGAACGCTGAGTGATTAATCAGCAACTTCTTGACATCCAGTTAACACTATTTTTTCCTTTTATGCTTATCTTTGTGCGTTAAAGATTTTTCAAAACCCTTTCTTCCGCAGGCATCAGCATATCGCTGTTCATCTCATAGAGAACTATCCTGTTTTTTGCGCATTCTAAGGCACAGGATCTTTAGCATTCACTTAAAAAATATTTTTCTTAAAAATGAGGCAACTTAAAATTAGTGAGTCAATTACCAATCGTGAGACGGCATCGTTGAATCAATACTTGTCAGATATTGCAAAGATTCCAATGATTACGCCACAGGAAGAGGTGATCTTAACACAAAAAATAAGAGAAGGCGACCAAGCTGCGTTGGAAAGATTAACAACTGCAAACCTGCGATTTGTAGTTTCCGTTGCAAAACAATACCAAAGTTCCGGGCTTACGCTTGGCGACCTGATCAACGAAGGCAACCTTGGCCTGGTTAAAGCGGCAAAACGTTTTGACGAAACAAAAGGGTTTAAATTTATATCGTATGCGGTTTGGTGGATACGCCAATCCATAATATCCGCAATTAACGATCAATCAAGAATGGTTCGTTTACCATTGAACCAGGTTGGTGATATTTCTAAAATCACAAAGTCGGCATCAAGGCTGGAACAGGTATATGAGCGGCAACCAACGCGGGAAGAATTAGCGGAAGACCTGGAGATGACGGTTGAGAAAATAAGCCATTCCCTGGCTAACCCGGGAAAGCACCTTTCTTATGATGCGCCGTTTTCAAGCGAAGAAGACAACACGTTGCTTGATGTATTACATAATTCTGAACCTGGTACAGACAAAGAAATGATGACCGAATCCCTTAACATTGAAATTTCCAATAGCATGCGAATGCTTGGTGAAAAAGAAAGGGAAGTTTTAGAACTATTTTTCGGCCTGAAAAATCAGCATGCACATAGCCTGGAAGAAATTGGCGAAAAATACCACCTTACCCGCGAACGTGTAAGGCAAATTAAAGACCGGGCATTGACCCGGCTTCGCGACAATAAACGCACAAGGGAACTTAAAACTTACCTTGGATAAGCAAACAAAATAAAGAGGCCGTCTCAAAAGGACAGCCTCTTTTGTTTCAGGGAAAATTGGTCGAACTGAATTCTACCTTACTCGTCCCTCGGCTTTCTTCGAAAGCCATAGCTCATTCGAGCGAAGGCTTTCTTCGGGAGCCATAGCTCATTCTGAGCGAAGGCTTTCCTCGGGAGCCATAGCTCATTCTGAGCGAAGGCTCCTTACCGGGTTAGCCAACGCCGACTTGATGGATTGGTAGCTAACCGTTAGCAAGGTTATCAATATAGCGCCTGCCGCTGTTACCGCAAACACCCACCATGAAATACCGGCATTGTACTTGTAATTTTTGAGCCAGCTGTTCATTAAATAATAAGCAACCGGCCCGGCGATAATGATCGCGATAGCTACCAGGACAACAAAATCTGTCGACATCAGTTTCCAGAGGTTTAGTACCGAAGCGCCCAGCACTTTGCGTACGCCTATTTCTTTGGTGCGTTGCTCGGCCATGAATGAGGCCATACCAAATAGCCCCAGGCAACTAATGAAAATAGCCAGTATGGTAAAAAAGCCTGCCAGTTTGCCTACGCGTTCCTCACTGGCAAATTTCGCGGCATATTCGCTATCGGTAAATTTATAATCGAACGGACTTTCCGGGTCGTATTGCCTGAATATCGGTTCTATTTTACTGATAGCCTCGTGAGCACTCATATTGGGGTTTAGCCTGATATTGATGACCGAACCTACCTCACCCAGTTCAAAAAAGAGGGTCGGATTTATTGGCTCATACGGCGAATCCATCACCATGTCCTTTACCACACCTATTATCCGGTAATCATGATTTTCTTTAATGATCTTTCCAACCGGGTCTTTCATGTTCATAAATTTCACTGCCGCTTCATTCACTATCACTGCTACCGAATCGGTTGCAAAATCCCTTGAAAAATCACGCCCGGCAAGTAATTTCCAGCCGACAGTTTTTCCATATTCGGGTGTGACCGGCACTACGCCGAAATTTGTTTGCAGCGATGGATCTTTACCTTCCCAGGTAAAATCGCTGAAATACGAACCGACGTGTGTTACCGGGCTATCAGATTCGGCCAGACTTGCCACTGCGCCGGTTTGCTCCAGGTCGCTTTTAATTGCCATAAAATGATTATGAATAGTGGCGGTTTGTGTTTCAACCTGCACTAAACCTGCGCGCGTATAACCTACCGGGCGGTTTTTGGTGTATTGTACCTGCCTGAAAACGATGATAGTGCCTATGATGAGGATAACGGAAACGGTAAATTGCAGCACCACTAATATTTTACGCGGCAGCGCAGCAAAACGCCCTGCTTTAAAAGTGCCTTTTAAAACCTTTACCGGCTGAAATGACGACAAATAAAACGCCGGGTAACTTCCTGCTATTATACCTGTTAGTAAAGTAAAGCCAAAACCGATGATCCAAAAAAGAACGCTTCCCCACAAAATAGCCATTTGCTTATTGGCCACCTCGTTAAACCACGGCAAGGCTAATTGCACTAACAGCAATGCCAATACGAATGAAAATAACGCCACCAGGATAGATTCGGTAAAGAACTGCCCGATAAGCTGTTGCCTCACTGAACCCAATGTTTTACGGATTCCAACTTCCTTAGCCCGCTTTTCCGAACGGGCGGTGCTCAGGTTCATGAAATTGATGCAGGCCAGTACCAGCACAAAAGTTCCGATCAGGCCAAAAAGCCATACGAACTCGATAGCACCTCCGGATATCTTTCCATTTTTAAATTCGGAGTACAGGTGCCATTTGCTTATCGGGTGCAAAAACACAACCGGGTTAAATGTAAGCCCGGTCTTATCGCCATTCAGTCTTAACCCATCCCTTTTTATATCTTTTATTTTGGTGGAAACCGTTTTAATATTTGCACCGGGAACGAGTTGTGCGTACACCATCCATGAGTTATTGCCCCAACGGTTAATGTTATATTTTAACCATGATTCGGTGGTCATATACAGCGCCCAGGTGCTGATAAAGGCCATGTCATGAAAGGTATTGTTTCGCGGGAAGTCGGCATAAACGCCGGTAACCTTCGCCATGGTCTTGCCATCGATCTTTATGGTATGTCCTATGGGATCGCCGCTGCCAAACAGCGCTTTTGCAAGTGATGCGGACAACATAATGGATGACATATCCTTTAAACCTAAACGGTTTCCCTTTAACAAATCCAGTGTTAGCAAATTAGGCGCATCCGGTTCCATGAAACTGCCCGATGGGTTCAGCTTCTTGCTTTCAGTACCGATAATATGCGGATAGTTATAGGAGGATAAGACCACATATTTGAAATTATTTCCATATTCCTGCCGCAATGTAGGCGCCATGGGCATTGGGATATTGTCCTGCGTAAATACCTCACCATTTAGGGTCTGATCCTGCATTACCTTTACTATCCGATCATAGTTTTTGAATGACTTATCCCACGAAAGCTCGTCATATATCCACAACCCGATGAGCATAACCACCGCCATGCCTAACGACAGGCCTGCCACATTAATAAAAGTTTGCGTTTTATTTTTTATGGTACTGCGCCAGGCGATCTTTAAATAGTTCTTTATCATAATCTAATCATTAATCATTTAGCTTTGCTGTCATTGGGTCATTGGCCATCATCAATACTAATGACTCAATGAACAATGAACCAATGATTTGTCTATTTACTCCTCAAACCTTTTTCGGGAGCCATAGCTCATTCTGAGCGAAGGCTCCTTACCGGGTTAGCAACTGCCGCCTTTATGGCCTGGTAGCTAACGGTTAGCAAGGCTATGGCAATAGTTAACAAACCTGCGCTCGCCATTATCCACCAACTTAGTTCTATACGGTATTCATATTTTTGGAGCCATTGATTCATAAAATAAATGGATATAGGTATGCCGAAAACGATAGAGATAAGTACCAGGTATATAAAGTCTTTTGATATAAGGGCTACCAGGTTACCTACCGTAGCGCCGAGTACTTTGCGTACTCCTATTTCTTTTGTACGTTGTTCGGCGGCGTAAGCTGCCAGGCCGAAAAGGCCAAGGCATGATATAATGATTGCCAACCCGCCAAAGATGTTCGCCAGCATAGCCAACACCCTTTCGTTTTGAAATTTCTGCTCGAAGTTTTTATCTGGGAAATTAATATTCGGTGGATATGCCGGGTTAAACTTCTTCAGACTTTTATTTATCAGGTCTATAGACGCGCTTAAACTCCTGGCGGGGTTTAGCCTGAGATCGATATTAGAAGCGCCCGGGCCGTCGAATATGGAAATTGCAGGAGAAACTTTTACATAAGGTGACCCACGCAAAAAATCTTTATAAACGCCGATAACGGTCATTGGCTGCTCCCCCCACTTGATAATTGAGCCGACCGGGTTTTTCAGGTTCATTAATTTAGCCGAAGCCTCGTTTATCATTACAGTTTTGTAACTTGTATCAACAGGATAAGCTGCTGAAAACTCCCTGCCGGCAATAAGTTTTACACCTGTCGTTTCAGTAAAATCGTATCCAACATTAAAAATATCAACGAGTACTTTTTGATTTGGGGGTTTACCTGGCCAGTCGACACCCCATGTATTATTTCCATTTGCAGTAATATTCATCGAAAGCCTGGTTGCGCTCGTTATTGCGCCGGTATTTTTAAGTTCATCTACAAATGCATCATACTTGGTGGCAAGGTCACCTTCAATGTTTATTTCCACCAGGTTATCTTTATTATAACCTATGGGCCTGTCTTCGGCATAGCGCATTTGACGGTATATGCAAATGGTTGCCGTGATGAGAAAAATAGCGATAGTAAATTGTGCGACAACCAAAACCTTACGGATAGGCAATGCAGAGCTGCCACCTTTAA